>LFIK01000029.1_pt1 | contig 87445 bp, 75 predicted proteins | sample 643401 | NCBI WGS metagenome assembly LFIK01 (sample SAMN03777447, study PRJNA286221) | soda lake metagenome | biome: soda lake; feature: Kulunda steppe; material: water; isolation source: sample T5-Br brine of Lake Tanatar-5 | place: Russia: Kulunda steppe | collected 2010-07
CCTGGAGGTCAATAAAGTCAATTTCGTTTTTAAAGTCGTATTGACCTTCCGAATGCAGAAAGCGGGACTTGTCATTAAATCGGGCGCCTTGCGGTACAGTACCTTCCAAAGCTGCATCCCTGGCTGCAATGAACTCTTGTGAACCTGGCATTATTCTAACTGCACCAGGATAATTTTCTGCAGCAGCTCTTGCTGAATTATGCAAATTAGCTAATATGTTCGGATCAGATAATAAAGCTTGCACTATAGCAGGATCATAGCTTGTGCTTTGCTGGGTTACAGCATACGTTTGAGCTAGCCCTTGAATAAATGCACCTCCATATGTAGGGAACCAACCAGGCAACCCTCTATCAGGATCAGGGCTATTAGGCATATAGGCTTCATTTATTGCAAATCCCACAAAATCTGCGATATAGGAATCTCCTGAATCCTCAAAGGTTCCGTAAGCTCGAACCATGAAGTTATCTCCTTCGAGCTGCAGCTTATGCTGCTGGATACTAAAATTCTTTAAGCTGTAACGCTGAGCACCGCTATATATGGATGTTCCATAACCGTAATTCATCGCGTAGCTCGCTTCCACGTTGTCTGTAATGCGATAGTGAAGTGAGGTGTTAAACTTCAGGTTTTCAGCATCGTGATCAACAAGATACTCTTCGCGATACCCGGTTCTGGCAACAGGCTGCGACGGCAGGCTCTGAGCAAACTGCTGAGCATCATTTGCTGAAAACCCTGCTTGCATTAATCCTTGCGTAACTGCCTGAACAAAATCCTGGTTAAAGCTCAGCAGGCCGATATTAAACGTACCGTCATCACCGTAGAGATGAACTCCATCGTAGGCAGGATTCTGGCCCGGGTTACCGGCAAAGTTCAAATCAGAATTTTTATCTGAGTAATTGATTCCTCTCCAATCGTCTGCCTGACTGTAGGAGAAGTTCAGTTTATAAGCAAAACGGTCTCCAATTGTATCAGCCCAACGAATTGAAGATTCAAACATGTGGCGCGGATTGTTCGGTTCACCGATATCTCCGTCACTATCAATGTGGTTCACACCGTTGCGTACAAAAACACTCAGTCCGGGATAACGGAATGGACTCTTACTGTTTACGAGCAGAATACCGTTAAATGCATTTGGACCGTAGAGTGCAGAAGAAGCACCGGGAATAAATTCCAGGCTTTCTACATCCAGTTCAGACGGACCGTTCAGGTTACCGATTGGAAAGTTAAGCGCCGGAGCCTGAGTATCCATTCCGTCCGTCAGCTGAACCATTCGTGTGTTACCGGTAGAATTAAACCCACGCGCATTTATAATCTGAAAGTTGATACTACTGGTTGTTACGTCCACACCTTTCAGGTTAGCAATACCTTTGTAGTAGTTATCGGATGCAGTCTGGTTAATGGCAAGAATATCCATTCGCTCAATAGATACGGGCGCTTCCATAATGCTCTCTTCTACACGGGAAGCAGAAACAACTACGTCAGACCCGAGAAAGGTTTGCTCTTCAAGTTCGATTCGCAAGTCAGAAACATTTTGCTGCGTAATCTCAATCTCCTGTGTACGATAACCCACAATAGAAATTACCAGAGTGATTGGCGGATTATCATTTACACGAAGATTAAATTCACCATTTGGATTGGTTGCCACACCAACAACCCGTCCTTTTACGGTAACATTCACGCCGGCAAGTGTTTCACCGGTGTTCGCATCAACAACTTGACCGGAAACCGTAATTTGCTGTTCTGATTTGACTTCAATATTTGAAGTGCCTGATGCATTTGCATACTCAACTGTAGCTAATCCCGCGATTAGCATAACAGAGAGCAGACGAAATGCACAATTCCGTATCCAATCTTTCATAAATTTCAGATTTAATTAATGATTAAGGGGTTCGCAAAATTATACGCATCGAATGTAAACCGTTTCCCGATGTTTTGTCAACTATAAATAAAACTCAATTTTTGGTATATGCAAGCGCTTCCAAAATAATTTTTTCAGCTTGGTTTTCGTATAATTCATTAGCAGCGAAACAATTCATAAATCAGGCTGTTGAATTCATCAAACAAAACCAACGGATACACTACATGATTAAACCGGCCCTTCACTACATTTTAATTTCATTATCAATACTGTTCGCCAGTTGTACGTCTCCTCAACTGTTGTCGGGGCAGGATGCTGCGGGCACTATTACCATCGATGCAACCGGAGAAGTTTTTGCACCCGCTGATGAAATCATTTTCAACATAACGATTAACCGCTTTGATGAAGATGCATCTGCAGCTTTCTCAAACCATAAAGAGCTGGAGCGAATTCTTACAGCGCTCATCATTGAACAGAACATTGACGAGGAGTATATAAATGCATATCCGATTAGTATCTCACCAAGGCGACATTCACAAAACCAAGGGTTTGAAACACGGCAAAACGTATCTATCCGTCTTCAGGATTTGGATCAGTTCGAATCGATGCAGCTAACGTTGATCGAAAACGGGTTCGATAATTTCTCAGCCAATTTTTCAACTTCATCAGCTGAAGAGGCCCGCAATGAAGCTCTGGAAAAAGCCGTAGAGAACGCTCGGGATAAAGCTTTGATACTGGCTCGTGCATCCGGAATGAACTTAGGCGCAGTACACAATATTGAATACACTTCTTCATCGGGAGTTGTTCGGAGTGATATGGCCCTGATGAGTGCCGAATCTTACAGCGGTTCCTTAATTCAAATGCAGCGTACCATCCCCATTTCTGAGAGTGTTCGGGTACGTTTTAAATTTAATTAAAACCGATAGCAGTACAATATAGAATTCGATTTTAGGCGGAAAGATCACGAACTTTCCGCCTATGGCAAAACAAGTACAACTATTCCCGGACAACTGCTCTCATAAAATTGGTTTTGAGAGCATTCGCAGCGCTACCCTCAAAAAAAGTTTTACACCTTACGGGCGCGAAGAGATTGAAAACCTGTCGCCCGCATCCGATCGGAACACAGTAGAACGAAGACTTTCTGAATCAAAAGAGTGGACAAAAATTTTACAGAGTGGAACAACTCATCCGCTCACCGTAATCGATGATGTTCGGGAGATTCTTCAGGACAGCCGGTTGAAAGGCACAATTTTACCGCTCGATGACTTTCCGGTAATTCTACAAAATGCCAGGCTGGCCCGCCTGATTATCAGCTTTTTTAAACGTCTTGAGTTCGAAACTCCCAGCTTACAAAAAATTGCTGACCGGCTTGTAAATTTAAAACCTCTGGAAGAGGCCATACAGAGGGTGATAACTGAGCGCGGTGAACTGAGAGACGACGCCAGCCGCGAACTTCAGCAAATCCGTGGCAAGCTGAACAGAGAGCGCGGAAAACTGCGTAGTACTGTTCAACAGGTAATGAAACGTCTCGCCAAGGATGGAATGACCTCTGACGAAGGCGCTACCATTCGAAGCGGACGAATGGTTATTCCCGTCCAGGCAGAGTATAAACGCAAAGTGGAAGGGTTTGTTCACGATGTCTCCTCAACCGGACAAACAGTTTACATTGAACCGGTTCAGGCACTGCAGATCAACAATGAAATCCGTCAGCTGGAATCTGAAGAGAAGCGTGAAATAGATCGCATTATTCAGAATCTGACCGATGAAGTGAGGACTTACAGTGAAGAGCTTCAGCTAAATTGCACCTACATTGGTGAACTGGATGCCATTCACTGCATTGTAAACCTGGGATTGGATCTGGATGGTACCATCCCGGTTTTATCGGATAGCAATCACTTAAACCTGATTCGGGCAAAAAACCCCAATCTAATTCTGAAAAACCGAACCCTGGAAGAACCGGAGCCGGTAATTCCTTTAGATCTTGAACTCACAGGGGAAGAGCTTGGTCTGGTCATTACCGGGCCAAACGCCGGAGGTAAATCGGTTGCAATGAAAACAACCGGATTACTCTGTATGATGCTCCAGGCCGGATATCCTATTCCCATTCAACCCGACTCTGAAGTGCCCATCCTGAACGGACTTTTTGTAGACATAGGTGATGATCAATCGATCGAAAATGATTTGAGTACCTTCTCTTCCAGGCTCAACTGGATGAAAATCACACTGGACAGAATGGAGGCCGACTCCCTGGTATTGATTGATGAAGCCGGAGCCGGTACAGATCCCGAAGAGGGCGGTGCACTCTTTCAGGCATTTGTGGAAGAGGTGATCAACAAAGGTTCCAGGGTTATTGTAACCACGCATCACGGATCACTAAAAGTTTTTGCTCACGAACATGACAAGGTTGTAAACGGAGCCATGGAATTTAACCAGGAGAGCCTGTCTCCCACATACCGTTTCAAAAAAGGAGTTCCGGGCAGCAGTTACGCCTTCGAAATTGCGGACAGGATGGATCTGCCCCGTAATGTGATGGAGAAAGCGCGCGAGTTACTGGGAGAGCAGAGGGATTCCATGGGGGACCTTTTAATTAACCTCGAAAAACAGGCACAGCAAGCAGAAGAACTGCGCTCAACCTATCGCAGAAAACTTACAGAAGCGGAAAAGCAGGAACGCCTTTACAGGGAAAAGACAGAACAGGTCGACAAAAAGCGAAAAGGCATCATTGAGAAAGCGTATAAAGATGCCGAAGAGATCATGAAAGATGCCAATCGCCGGATAGAGGAAGCGGTTGAAAAAGTAGTGAGTGAAGGGCGAGACGATAAAGAGAAAATCAAAGAGGCCCGCTCGGAAATTGAACAAGCAAAGAAGGAGATCCGAACCTTCAAAGATGAGTTTGAAACGGAGAGTGAAGAGCCTGTGCGCAGTGATGAAAAACCGAAAGTAGGGGATTTTGTAATTATCGGTGATGGAAGCACAAGCGGAGAATTGGTCGAACTTTCCGGAAAACAGGCCACAGTTCTGGTAAACGGAATGAAAATAAAATCGAAACTGAACAAACTCACCAAAACATCTCCGCCTAAAAAGAAGAAGAAAAAAAGCACACGATCATACGGGGGATCTCAGAATATCGACCTCTCTGTAAAACCCCGGCTAGATCTGCGTGGAAAACGTGGCGATGAAGCCATAAAAGAGCTTACCGTTTATCTCGATAAAGCGATTGCCAGAAACCTAAAACAGGTAGAGATTATTCACGGCAAGGGCGAAGGGATTTTACATAAACTGGTTCATGAATACCTTGAAAAGCGAGACGGCGTCACTTCTTTTGACATTGCCCCCTGGGAGAGTGGTGGCAGTGGATGTACTGTTGTGGAGTTGGGGTAATACCATTTTCCTTACCTTAATGGTGGAGACTTTTTTAAACTGACATTCATGAGTTAAATTCAGACTACGAATAAGCGAATAATCTCAATATGGACTGGTAAATCGATTTACGTCATCTTTTCTCAGTTTCCGGTGTTTGGTACTGCGACCGCTTACCCTTTTTCTCCAGATCTTGAAGCTTGAGGGTTTGAGCTCCTTTCTCATCAACTCGATAACCTCTTTCTCCTGGAGCCCGAATTGAAATTCAATGGCATCAAATGGAGTGCGATCCTCCCACGCCATTTCGATTATTCTGCTGATTTTTTCCTGTGACAGTTCTTCCACTTTTATTGCAATAATCAAAAAAGCGGTCAAATCATTTCATCAGTATCTCAGCGGAAGAATTTTTCGATTCAGGGCAGAGTCGATCGTAATAACCAGGAGATTCCCGTAATCCGTCTCTTCAAATACCTCTTTGTAAAACTCTTCACCTAACAGTGCATTGGCAAAATGTGGAATCGTATTGGAATGGCCGCTTACCAGAACGGTTTCACCGGCGTGATTTTCAATCCATTGATTTACAACTTCTCCGGGTTCACCGGCATCATATTCATTAATCGATTTATGATTCACATCTGCTATTAAACGAACCGTTTCCATCGTCCTGGTTCGGGCCGTTGAGTATATGGCGTCAAAAGGTACATTTTGAAACATTTCAGCCAACCTTTCTGCGCGCTCATAACCATCTTCTGACAAGTCCGGATCTTCACTGTCGTCAACTTTTTCTGCGTGACGAACTAAAATAAACGTTGTAATATCGCTGTTCTGCTGAGCTGAAACAGGAAACGCTGCAGTAAGAAGAAAAATCAGTGAAAGTGACAAGAGTTTAAATTTCATTTTTTGCGTTGCATAGTTTAAGATTCACGATATATTGACGTCAAGTTAACACGTTATCGCGATATTCATGATAAAATCGAAAATAAATGCGCTACCTACTTACTCTTTTTTTAACAGCACTCATATTCATTTCTTGCTCCATGGAACAGTCTGATACATTTGACCTGCAGGGACATAGAGGCGCCCGCGGCCTGGTTCCCGAAAATACTATTCCAAGTTTTATAAAAGCCGTTGATCTGGGTGTAGACACGGTTGAATTTGACGTGGTTGTTACCGCCGACGGTAAAATCCTGGTCTCTCACGAACCGTGGTTTAATCACCTGTTCAGCTCCAAACCTAACGGAGAGCCGGTTACCGAAGCTGAAGAGATGGATTTTAACATTTTTGAGATGACGTACGATGAAACCCGGGAGTATGATGTAGGGAAAAGGGGGAATCCCAACTTTCCGGAGCAGGTGGCGATGGAGGTAGCAAAACCACTGATGAAAGATGCCATTCGTGCTGTAGAGGAGTATGCTGCTGAAAATGACCTGCCACCACTCCACTACAATATTGAAACCAAGAGCCGCCCTGAATGGTACGGTGAATATGTGCCCGGCCCGGAAGAGTTTTCAAGACTGCTGTTTGAAGAACTCAATGAACTTGGCGTACTGGACAGAGTCATTATTCAATCGTTTGATCCCTCCACTTTAATCGCTTTTAGGCAGCTGGCACCGGAGGTAAAACAGGCTATGCTGGTTAGCAACAACGTGCTTCCCGAGATGTACATAAATCTGCTTGGATATACGCCTGATATCTGGAGTCCAGATTACCGTTTACTGGATGCAGAATCGGTATCGCAGCTGCATTCCAAGGGAATGAAAGTCATTCCCTGGACCGTAAACACCGTAGAAGAGATGAGAGAGCTTCTTGAGATTGGCGTAGACGGCCTTATAACAGACTATCCGGACAGCGCAGCTGTACTCCGGTAGATTATTACTGAATTTCGTCCAAAACTTTTGCAATCGATGCCCATGATCCTTTTGCGAGGTAGTCGGGCTTAATCCCCTCTTTCTCCATGGTTTCGGCTACTCCTAAGCTGCCAGCCACAACGGTTTTTGCTGATAGGTTAAGATCGGGGAAAGCTGTTTTTACGCGAACATACGACGACCTGTTGTGGAGCAATACCACCTCTACCGGATTTTTACCGACTTCTGCTTTGTAGTCTTTTAATGTATTCTCATCAAGCGGCACTTCCTCACATACCGTAAATTCTGCTACCGGCATCTGAAGCTCTTTTAAAAGTCCCGGCATTTCTTCTGTTTTATTATCCGTTGTGGGATAGAGCGTATTTCCCTCTTTTGAGATGCGAAGCATAAACTCCAGGATATCGATCGGTTTTGCAGGCTCCCGCGGCTGAATTGCGGGTATATCAAACTCCTCCAGAAACTCTCCTGTAGGTTTATCTAAAACAATATTTACGCAGCTACGGACTTTATCTGCCACTGCTTTCTGCTTCATCCACTCGGTGAAGTACCTTGCATTCCGAAGATTGCCATGTATGATAAATGCAAATTCATCCATGTGACGTTGAATCTCATTCGACTCTTCATCGCTGGCATGAAATCTGTACTGTTCAAGCGGCACGTGGAGAAACCTCTTCTGCTGAATCTTATCCATCCTCAAAAAAGGTGCCGATGTATCCTTATCTGCTGTAAATAGTATCATGTATAATCAATTCAATTCTTAAAAGGATTAAAAAATATAGCCCACTCCTGCATAGATTCGAACGGCCTCTTTCGAAAATCCAACATCTCCCCTTACAATAAAATCCGGATTGAAAAGTGAGATGGCTCCGCCGGCTCCATAAGAGTGATTCCAGTTATTAAAAAAACCATTGCTGTCAAATTCAGAGAAAACGCGGCCACTGTCCCAAAAAAGTTGTCCGCCTATTTTTATTTCGTCATCAAAAAATGAAAACAGCCATGTACGGGCCTCAAGAACATGAAGTATTGAGCTTTGCCCCAGAAAACGGTCAAAGTGGTATCCTCTCAATCCATACTTATCTCCGAGCGACGCATTTTTCCAAAATGGAGGATTTCCCAGCAGATGTGCTCCGGAAATTTTTTGAGCAATCACAACATCCGGTAAAATTTCAACATAGTGTCGCAGTTCGGCATGGATTCTGGAAAAATCAAATTCACTAAATGTAAACGATCCGCTCGTTTCTATGCCTATTTCGTAACGATACCCTTCAGTAGGGTTAAACTCACTATCCCGGTCTTCTGCTATCAAACCAACCCCCAATGAATTTAATCTGTTCTCTTGATCGCCCACAGGGTTTTCAATAGCAAACAGGGTCTCTTCACTTCTCTCCAGGGCATCCAGGTACGAGACGCCGATGACTCCAAAAAAGTCCAGGCTGCCGGCAAAACCATACTCAGTAACCGTTTTACGAGCTCTGTAACTAAAATCAACGATTCGCTTTTCATATAGAAAATAGTCGTCATCATACAAATCCTGGGAGAAAGTTGTCTGATTGCCAATGCCAAAATAGTGAGCCTGCCGGTATCTCTCAGCAATTAGAGATATTTCGCTTCTGATATCCAGACCAAAGGTTCGGGTCCGCTGATAATTGATTTCACTCAGAATATCTGCCCGGGTAGATACAATGGCATCCACTTTTAAATTGCTCAAAAATGGGGATCTGCCCTCCCCGTAATTAAACCTCTGCAGAAGTGCTCCTCCAATGAATCCCGTATCTGAACTGTAACCGAGCAGCGGAACCAGTGAATAGTGAACACCGCCCTGCCTGTCTTCCTCATCAGGAATAGAGAGCACCTGGGCATTAATTGATTCTGCTAAAAAGAACACTCCCAGAAATAGAAAAATAAACCAACGCATCATTTCTGATCTGCAAATTACCGTTAAATTACTCTTCATCCCTGTAAATAACCTCTCCGCTTTCCACATCTATTACATCTCCCTTTGCAGCGTTGTGCTCATTAAAATCAATTGTATCTCCGGGTACATATATGGTTTTGTGAATCCCATAAATTGTAACGGGACTACCCTCCACCGCTTGCCCTGCTTTTTCTGATGTTCTGAGTCGCGTTGTGTAACCGCCAAACACTTTGCCGATGCCGCTCTGATCAATTACAACAGATGTTTGATCGTCCAGTCCAAGTCCGTAAAAAATATCACGATCTTTTTCTGAGGTCATTCTTGCCAAAAAGCTGATCAGCCGTCCCAGTCGGTCCCTTTCTGAAAAGTGACTATCCGTGATAGTATGAGCCAGTGGTGCCAAACTAAACATTCCCTCTGAAAAGGAGATGTACTCATGATACGGATCTGCCAAGGCTTCTTCAGATCGTACGCTACCTGAACAACCATCATAAATCGTTGATCCCTGTATGGCAAGGCCGGCGCTTCCGCCGCCTATTCCCCCTCCTCGTTCAACCAGCCGATTGATGGCCAGATGCATATCCGAATCTCTCCAGTTTACATAAACGCACTGATTGCCACCCGCAAAATAGACAGCTTCACTTTGATCGATGATGTCAACAATTTCTACACTGTTAGCTTCTTCAGCTGTCTGAAGCGTAGCAGTCACACATGAGTTGATTTGATCCAGCTCTATTAAAAGATCGCACTCCGGTGTAGCTGAACTGCCTGAAGCAAATGCTCCCGCAAGCACAACAACATCAACCGGTGAATCGGCTAATTTTTCTAAAAAATACTCATAAGAAGAGAGTGATGGCATCCCTTTACCCATCAAATAAATGGAGGGGCCGTTTAAATTCGGGTTAACGGGCTGGTCGCTGCCGGATAAAATAATATTCACAGTAGGCTCCGGAGCCGGAGGCGGAGTGATCCTGTTGTCGGAACACGCTGTAATGCTTAGCAAAAATATAAATATGAGCGAGATCTTGAATTTGTGAAATATCATGGTGCAAATATAACAATCTGAAACCACTCATACGCATAATAAAAAACCCCTCCATTGCAATAATGGAAGGGTTTGGATAGAGGATAATAAATATCAGAAATTAGAGAGCATTCTCCATCTTTTCGTAATCATAACCTTCTGCTTTACTCATCTCCTGAGCCGTTAGCGTAAGCAGGATACCATAAATTACTTTCGAACTAACGTCAGCAATTGTATAGGTAATGTGTCGTCCTACAACCAGAGTCTCACTCAATACCGGCTCGAGTCCGCTGAATGTAAGATAAGGCATCAGGTACGCGCCCGGGTAGAGCATCCAGGAAAAGAGGAAAAGCTTCCAGATTGTGCCCAGATATTTTTGTGCTTTTGGAGGTGCACCTTCCTGTCCTTCCGTAATTACTTTCTTCATCAGATAAAGAATATGGAAGAAGAAAAGCGTTGATACTGTACCCCAGATAAAGAAGAGAGTTGGGTTTGTGTACTCGTAAAACTGGCCAACGTAACCGGTAAGAATCATAGCAGCACCGGAGAACCAGAAACCGTTTCGAATTGAGCTGAAGTCACTTTTGGTCAGAGTAACTACAAAAAGAATTTGAAACAGCAGCATTGGAACGTCAATGAGCCAGTTAAGATAACGATAGCCGTTATTAAAAAGGTCGGCTCCTTCACCCAAAACATAGCGGGCTGAGTCTGTATCATATACAAGTGCACCCGTCCAGTTCTGCTGCTGTACCAGCAGCAACAAGAACGCTGATACCATTACAACTACAGATAGTACAGAAGAGATTCTGTACTTCGGAGCAACGGTTTTAATGGTCAAAACAAAATAAAGCAACCCTGCCAACATAATCGCGTAACCGAGAGTAAGAACGTGGGCCGACATTTGGTAGGCCATTTCCGTAAACCCGGAGTCCATCGCGACATAGTTTTCAAAGGTCGAATTCCCTAAAGAACTTATTAAATCCATGACGATATAAGGTTAATTAAAGTTTAAATAAGCCCGATTATTCGAACTTACCTCGACTCAACACACCGCAAATAGAGAAAGTTCATCACATGGAAAAGTTTTCCTTAAGCTATTTCCATCGAATAGGATCCAGCCTGTAGAAGTTCTGTAGCAGGCTGTACAGTTTATTGTTCTCTTGAAGCAGTTTTTCCGGCCGTTCAAAAAAGAGTTCTGTAGCAACCGAAAAAAATTCTGCAGGACTCTCTGCCCCGTACCGATCCAAAAATGAGTGCTTCCCCGAAAACCTTAAATTCCGATAAGCTTTTGCAATGATTACCGTCCACTCGTCATCCCGAAGAGTATCTCCGTTATGGTCAATGCCGGCCGTTAAACCGTACCGATCGTCCAGAAAATGCGAGAATTCATGGTAGATCAGGTTTTGACCGCTCTTCCTCTCCTCGCCATAAAGCTGTGCCTCAATATCGCTCCAAGACAAAACGATGACTCCGGCTTGCCAGTACTCTCCTTTTCGGTTTTCATACCCCTCCTCAATAAAGCCATCTTCTGTTTGGTGACTAACCGGGGCAAAATAATCGTTCGGATAGATCAGAATAGACTGCAGATCACCGTAGTAATCCGCCTTCTCCTCTAAAATCAAAACTGAAGCATATGCGGCAACGATCACTTTCTTCTCTTCCGTCAATGTCAAACCTCCGCATCCCTCATAGTATTTTTCATACAAAAGCACTTTTATACAGTGCCTCAGCTGATCTTTATACCTGGACGGCAGCGTATTGAAAACCGGCACTTTACTTCGCAGAATTCTCTCCTGGCCTTCCGTGAGCGGTCGCCGGGTTATCCATTTCCTGATTAAGAATCGTAACAAATGATTATCCGTTTATGAATTGTATTGCAACAGGATACGCAAACAAAAACTGATTTTAAATCGTGCAGATAGTGCTAAATTTTATTGGAGAGTGAAGATCAAATCTCCTACATTAGGTATATAATTCAGACGGGATGGATAAAATCACACAAACATATCAAATCATCAGCTACAGCTTAATTGCTGAGGATATTGTTGTCAGCCCACACGCTTACCCGTCTAATTAAGTCTCTTCTTTATTACGTATTACTATTCCAGCTAAGGAATAGGCTTATCTACCTATATAAAACATTCAATTCAAAAACTGATTACCAATCATGAGTAACGAGAAAAAAAGATCATGGGCCGAGCCCTATAAAATTAAGATGGTTGAACCGGTAAAAATGACAACTCAGGCAGAGCGCCAGAAAGCAGTTGAAGAGGCCGGTTATAACACCTTTTTATTGAGGTCGGAAGATGTCTACATCGACCTGCTGACAGACAGCGGCACATCCGCAATGAGTGACCGGCAGTGGGCCGGAATGATGCTCGGCGACGAAGCCTATGCAGGCAGCCGCAACTTCTATCATCTGGAAGATGCCGTTCGTGAATTTTATGGCTATAAACACATTGTACCAACACATCAGGGGCGTGCTGCAGAGCACATCATTTCCCAATTGATGATTAAAAAGGGAGATTTCATTCCCGGGAATATGTATTTCACGACCACAAAACTTCATCAGGAACTGGCCGGCGGTACATTTGTAGACGTAATTATTGACGAAGCTCACGACCCGGTAAATGAACACCCGTTTAAGGCGGATATCGACCTGAACAAGCTTGAGGATTTGATTAAGGAGAAAGGTGCAGACAAAATACCTTATGTATCCATCGCTACTACTGTAAATATGGCCGGTGGACAGCCTATTTCCCTCGGCAATCTGAAAGAGGTTAGAAAACTGACTCAAAAGTATGATATTCCGATTGTGCACGATATGACTCGTGTGGCTGAAAATGCCTACTTCATACAGCAGCGTGAGCCGGGCTATGAGAACAAATCAATCAAAGACATTGTGTTGGAGATCTGCTCTCTCACCGATGCCGCTACAATGAGTTCCAAAAAAGACGCCCTCGTTAATATTGGTGGATTCCTTGCTGTAAATGATGATGAGCTTTTTGATAAAGCCCGCAACATGGTGGTGATTTACGAAGGTCTTCATACATACGGCGGAATGGCCGGCCGTGATATGGAAGCACTGGCAATAGGCATCTCAGAATCTGTAGATTATGATCACATCCGGGCAAGAGTCGGACAGGTTCAGTACCTGGGTGAGAAATTGATTGAGATGGGCGTTCCCATTGTAAAACCGATTGGTAGTCATGGAATATTCCTGGATGCTAAAAAGATACTGCCTCATTTAAAGCAGGATCAGCTTCCCGCTCAATCGCTGGCAGCAGCACTCTATCTCGATTCAGGGGTTCGCGCTATGGAACGCGGTGTGGTTTCGGCCGGACGAAATCCGGAAACCGGCGAGCACAACTATCCAAAACTTGAACTGGTTCGTCTCACAATTCCGCGGCGGGTTTATACCCAAGCCCACATGGATGTTGTGGCTGAATCGGTTGAGACCGTTTACCAAAATGCGAAGGAGATCAAAGGCCTGAAATTTGTATATGAACCGGAGTATTTACGGTTCTTCCAGTCCAGGTTTGAGGTTCTTTAAACCAATACTTCTCTTATTTAAACCCTCTAAAGGTTAAGACACCTTGGAGGGTTTATTCTTTACACATCCCAATTTGTGAATGTTAGTCGTGTCTACTACACTTTCTCATCTCTTATACTTTTAACATTCCCCACATTAAAATATGGGGCTATAGTTTAATTCGAGTCTAATGACACTTGGTAGTAGCCAGAACAAATTTAACTTCATTTACTGCGGTAATTTCAATATCAGTAACAATCCGCTTTCTACTGGTAGGGATTCACTTTCAAAATCAAATGGCGTAGCCATGGCTAACTCAGTAGCCTCAGATTTCATCCGGGTTATTGATATTTCACCCTTCCAGGGTGTACTTTAACTTTCCTTCGATAAAATCATATTAAGTTCGTGCTTATAGCATTTTGAGCCATTCACTATCGCTTTAGTCTCTTCCTCTAATAGGATTTGGGGTTCAGTATTTATCATGTCTATGGTACTTTAGTATGAGAGTTTAGCATTTTCTACAGGATGGAGATGTCTCGACTCCGTTCGCCTCCCCCTTCGAAGGGGGACTTTGTCAACTTTAAAATAGTGTTGCCTCGAAAGCATTTGGGCAACACCGTTGAGAAGGTGACAGATTGGATCTTGTGTCGTCCTGAGACTTCGGGAGGAGGGGTGTTCAGTGAGCAAGAGGATGTATTTTTTTAATCTGTCACTGGTAGCGAAGTCCCGACGCTTTTTGTCGGTACGGAGTCGAGACATCTTCTGATGACAGGCTGCTAACCAAAAACGGCGTAGCCGTGACACTATCATAGCCACAGGTTTCAACCTGTGGTAAATGAGATGCAAAACCACTCCGAAATGCCGTAGGCATGAGACACATTCATTCTGATAAGAGATGAATAAAAACTATATCAAGCTAAACCCTTGCGTGATTTAACCATTTATGTAGCCAAATTTTATTTTTTATGATCTCTCAACGCCCAACAATCCCTCACCTTCAAGAAATTCGAGAGTCTCTACCGCGTGACGCATATGAGGAATCACAATGCTGCCACCGATTACCAAAGCTACATTCAACGCATCCACAATTTCATCTTTTGTGAAACCGCTCTTTGCGCACTGCTCCAGATGGTAATCAATGCAGTCGTTGCAGCGCAGAACAGCCGAAGCAACCAATCCAAGCAACTCCTTGGTTTCACCGGATAGCGCTCCATCCCGGTACGTGTTACTGTCCAGATTAAAAAATCTTTTCACCCCAAGATGGTTGAGATCCATAATTTTATCATTCATCTCTGAACGTTTTTCGCGAAATTCTTCCAGTCGGCTTGTTTTTTTAGACATATTCGTTTTGATTAGAGCAAATAGTACATTGTTGTATCCAATGACGGTAAGTTACAAATTTTCATCACGTGATATTCAGACGGAAAACCTACAAACATAAACTGGTAGCAATGGGCGATAGTCTTTCCCAGGGCTTTAAAAACGGTGGTATCTACCGGACGGATCTCAGCTTTCCATCAATGCTAAGCCGAGCAATGGGAAGTGATGTACAAATAAATCTACCCTCTTTTTCTGCTCAAGCCGGAATTCCAATCAACATGGAAGTACTCATTCGTGGTTTGGAGGATGAGTTTGGTGAAGAGATTAATCTTCTTAATTCAATACAGGCTGGCCATCATATCTACTCTACCCTAAAGAGGATAAAATCCTATTGGGAGGGCCAGATGATCTCGCTGAAAAATGAGGATCAGCAGACACCTTACCACAACCAATCCGTGTGGGGATTTTCTATAAGTGACTGCTGGCTCCTAAATGAGAAGTTTTGCAGGGAGCATATTCGTAATAACAGGCCTCAATACTCAGTTTTCAGCGTACTGCCCGATCAGGCGATGTATACAACGGCTCGATTAGTACTAAACCCAACGTTTGGTAAAAAGTTTGAAGAACACAGTCAGATTGACAACCTCAGGGAGTTAAGCGACGACGGCGGGATCGAAAACCTAATCGCCTGTACTGGCCACAACAATATTGTGGGAGCTGTCACTAAATTAAAAATTGAATTTTCTGAAGAGAGTGACCTCAACGCACCTTTTAATGAAAGAAAATGTACCGTATTCCGGCCGGAACATTTTGAGCAGGAATTAAGAATACTCTATGAAAAGCTTGACGAGCTGGATGCTAAACGAGTATTTGTTCCTACAATTCCCTATGTAACCATTCCTCCCGCCATTCGTGGTGTAAATATCGGTGATTGTGTACCCGGAGACGGCTACTTTGATTACTACGCGCGTTTCTGGATTTGGGATGAAGATTTCGACCCGGACAAACATCCGCACCTCACACGCGATGACGCCGTTAAATTGGATGAGATTGTAGATCAATACAATCATTCTATAAAAAAACTGGCCGATGAATTTGGCTTCGTGGTGGTTCCTGTTTCCCGGTATGTACAGGCCGCAGCACGTCGTCGTCATCTGCCCGAAACGATCTCTCCATATCCGGATGGATTTATTAAGGCACTGCAAAAGAACCCTAAAACCTCATTTATGGTAAATGAGAAAGGAGAACCCAACATCTCCACAGACTATTTGCGGATTAATGAAACGACCGGGAAAATTGAAAAAGGAGGAATTTTCAGCCTCGACGGACTTCACCCTTCCACAATCGGATACGGCTTAATTGCCAATATCTACAAAATGAGTATGGAGAAACACGGAGTTAAATTTGCCCGGGAGATAGACTGGGATTTCGTGATTGAGAATGAAACTTTGGTCACTGACCCTCCAAAACTACTCCACAACCTAAGGCTGCTGCTTCGATTCCTGGCACTGGGCAGACAAGAGAAACTTATGTTATTTGGTAAAGGCCTGCTGCAGGAGATGGTTGAAGTATTTTCAAGCAGTCCTAAAGTGGAAGAGGAACATCAGTAACTCACATTTCCCGCCAAATCATCAGCCAGTTTCAGTCCGTTTTTTATGCAGTCAGGTACCGATATCCCATTTCTGAAATTGCCGGCTAATGTAATGCCTTCATTTCTCTCCTCAATATTTTTGATGGTATCCAGAATTTCATCATAGCCTGTATGGTATCCCGGGATAGATTGCGGCCAGTAGATATGATCCTTAAACTGTGGTTCTCCCGACAGACCGATCAGCTCACCAAGCTCCTCCATTACAATGGTTAACAGCTCTTCGCTATCCTTTTCCGCCAGCTGAGGCTGTCGTCCGCCACCTACAAACACGGTCAACAAGTGCATGCCTTTTGGTGCACGACCTTCAAAAAGTGTGGAGGAGAATAGAGCTCCAAGAATTTTACGATTCTCTATTTCTGGAACAAGAAATCCAAAGCCATCCAGTTCATGTTCAATATCCTCTTTTTTAAAGCCCAGCAACATCACAGAAAGTGGTGGATAAGTAACTTTGTTCAGAGTCTTCAGTTCTTCATCCGTTGCAGATATCAAATCCTTATTCAGTTTATAGATGGGTGTGTTTATGATGACGTGATCGTAGGTGCCAAACTTCCCTAAACTGCTCTCTACCTCCCATTTTCCATCTTTTTTCTGAACTGATCTGATTTCGTGATTTAGATATACCCGGTTAAGCTGGTCAGCGATTGTACGCGGAAGCTGCTGCATTCCTTTTTCAAATGAGATCAGTTCTCTTTCAATTCTTCCTCTCTCTTTTCTCTTTTTTGCTCCTGCAATGCTCCCCCAAATAAGTGAACCGTACTCCTGCTCAAGATCATCCATAACCGGGAAAGCATGTCGCAAAGAGAGGTATTCAGGCCTGTTGGCATAGATGCCCGCAACAAACGGGTTTATGGCGTAATCCAGCATTTCTGTACCTAATCGTCTCTCTACGAAGTCAGCAACCGTTTGGTCCGGATTACTGCTTTTGGATATGAAAGGTTCAACCAGTACCCTTAATTTTCCACTCATAGAAAATAGCGGAGTTTTTACAGCAGATTTTAAAGTAGAAGGCAGTGGCTGCAGCTCTCCGTTTTTAACTATAAATCTTTTGCTCGCCTCGGGATTTGCTGTTTTTTTCTCACCATTCAAGCCAAGTTCTGTGATAAATTCAGCCACCATTCGATCTTTTAAAAGCAATGTGTTTGGTCCATACTCTACCTGCCAATCACCATCCTTCACTGTTTTTATAGCACCGCCCGGTTCAGCCTTTCGCTCAAAAAGGTCCACTTCCACGCCAAATTTTTGAAGTTTCCAAGCAGTAACTAAGCCGGTTATCCCGGCACCGACGATTGCTAAACGATAAATTTTTTTAGACATACAGGACTTAATTGATCAAAAGTAATTTCCTTATTTTTATTTAGAATAAATCTAAACAATAATTGAATTCAGATAAAAAGGCCCCTAACTTAGAATTGTTCTAAATAAGAAATGAGCACAAAATTTGAACATATAATTTATTGATTTAATCTGATGGACTTAAAGAAACTAACTACACTGCTTATTGTTTCTCTTCTCTTCAGCCCACTCGCATTTGCTCAAAAGAGCAGCACAGCAGAAGCAGATACTACAGATATTGACAAAGTAATTATGGACCGGATTACCGTGGTAGGTTCGCCGGCCTGGATTAGCAACATCCCCGGTGCAGCCAACTACGTAAGCGCCGAAAAACTTCAAGAGCAAAGTTACACAGATATTAACAGAATTCTGAGAAATGTTAGCGGCGTTAACATACAGGAGGAAGATGGATTTGGACTTCGGCCAAACATCGGATTGCGCGGTGCAGGTATGGAGAGAAGTTCTAAAATCAACATTATGGAAGATGGCATACTTTCCGCTCCCGCCCCATACTCAGCCCCGGCGGCTTACTATTTTCCAAACATGGGACGTATGAGTTCTGTAGAAGTACGCAAAGGTTCCTCTCAAATTAAATACGGCCCCAACACTACCGGTGGTGCACTGAATGTAATCTCTACTCCTATTCCTACCAGCCACAGTGCACGAACCGAACTGAGTGTTGGAGAGCGATATTCAAATAAATTGTATGCCAATTACGGAAACAGAACTGAGAGGTTTGGTTACTTAATTGAAGCCATGCAGATTGGTGATAACGGGTTTAAAAACCTGGATAATGGTGGAGATACCGGATTTTTAATTCGAGACTTTGTTGGTAAATTTATGGTTCGTTCAGCCCCGGAAGCTGACATTTATCAGAGGCTTGAACTGAAGCTTGGTTACAATGATCAGGTAAGTGATGAAACGTATCTGGGACTTACCCGCGAAGATTTCAATGTATCTCCCCATCGCAGATATGCAGGCTCACAAGTGGATCAAATAGATACCGAGCACAAATCAATTATGGCTCGACACTTTGTTATGTTCTCTAGCAGTGTTGATTTAACAACCACTCTTTATCATAATGACTTTGCAAGAGATTGGTATAAACTGCAGCAGGTTGATGGAACAGGCATGTCTACCGTACTTAGCAATCCGTCGCAATACTCAACAGCTCTGGGATACCTAAAAGGGCAAAATAGTCCGAACGACGCTCTTGTTGTTCGATCGAATAACAGGGAGTACTACTCACAGGGGGTTGAAACCATTTTAGGATTAAACTTTGATCTTGGTACCGTAAACAACAGTGTGGAGTTTGGGATACGCCTTCACAGAGATGAGGAAGATCGCTTCCAGTACGAAGACGGCTACAAAATGGAAAATGGTGTTATGATCTTAACCTCTGCGGGTACGCCGGGTACACAGGCTAACCGAATCGGTTCAGCAACAGCTCTTTCCATGTACTTAAAAGATGACATTGTATTAGACAGATGGACGTTCACACCGGGTATCCGATTTGAAAACATCTGGTTTACGAATCGAAATTTCGGCTCCAACGACCTAGGCCGAACAGGCTCATCACTTAACAAAAATGAGTATACAATCAGTGAATTTATACCCGGAGCCGGAGTAACATTTAAAGCGTCAGACAATCTCATCCTGATTGCAGGAATTCACAAAGGATTTTCACCTCCAAGTCCCGGATCATCACCTGAAACGAAGTCCGAAGCAAGTGTAAATTATGAGCTTGGTTTCCGATTCGCTGATTCTCTGTTCAGAACTGAGATCATCGGTTTCTACAATAACTACAGCAACCTTCTTGGTTCTGATCTTGAAGCCGGCGGCGGGGCAGGAACCTCAGCACAATTTAATGCCGGAAGCGTTAACGTGGTTGGGTTGGAAGCCTCCGCAGAATTAAGCATATCTGAACTACTTGAAATTTCGAATCTCAATATTCCATTTTCAGTTAATTACACCTATACGAACGCTGAGTTTCAAAGCTCATTCGATAGCGACTTTAGCCCTTGGGGTTCAGTTGAAAAAGGCGATCAACTGCCATTTATTCCGGAGCATCAGCTAAACAGCTCGCTTTCTTTTAACTGGGAACGTATTCAGTTTCATATAAACACAACCTACTCCCCTAAAATGAGAACCACCGCGGGTCAGGGAAGCATTCTGGATGAAAACAGCACCGATAGCTATTTCATCACCGATGTGAATGCTACTTACAATATCCTCAACAATGTGGATCTTTTTGTAAACACTCGAAACCTATTTAATCAAACCTATATTGTTTCAGACCGGCCTGCAGGTGTTCGTCCCGGACTGCCAAGAACATTTATGGGTGGGCTTCGCGTGAATATATAGCAATACTTTTTACAAAACCTAAAAAGCAGATTCGACGCCGGATCTGCTTTTTTTATACGATCATTTTTTTCAATTTTCACCTTCAGTGGTTACATTCTCATCCCACTTAAATAATGAGTAATAATGACTATTTCTGTATTAGGTTGTGGGTGGCTGGGATTTCCACTCGCGCAAAATTTATTGAGCAAAGGTTATACTGTGAAAGGTTCAACCACATCTAAAAAAAAGCTCAAAGAGATTAAGCATGCCGGCGTTGAATCTTTTTTATTAAACCTTCCCGAACAGCTTGAGGACGAAGAAACAAAAAGCTTCTGGGATGCCGACATTTTATTCCTGAACATCCCTCCCGGTCGCGGAAATCAAGAGGTAGAGCAAGATTATTCTCAGCTGGTTCAAAAAATTGTTGCCAAAGCGAAAAGTGAAGGTGTAAAATGGATCATTTTTGCCAGCTCAACATCGGTCTACAGCCCGGTTGGAGGAGTTACAAAAGAAGAAGATGCAGAGCCCGGCAGTGCGGCCCGCCCTTCGGGAGAAGCTGTTTTAAAAGCCGAAGAGATTCTCAGAAAATCTAAACTTGATTCCACCATAATACGATTTGGCGGACTGTATGGATATGGCCGGCACCCGGTAAAATATCTTGCCGGCAAAAAGGGGCTTTCTGATGCGTCAAAACCCGTTAATTTGATCCATCAAACAGACTGCCTCAATATTATTACAGAGATCATCAGACAGGATAAAAAGAATGAAATTTATAACGCTGTTTCCGACGGCCATCCACCGCGAAAAGAGTTTTATAAATCAGCTGCGCAGCATTTTAATTTACCTGAACCGGAATTCGAAAGTGGAGAAAAGCAGAATTACAGGGTAGTTTCAAACAATAAGTTAAAAAGAGACCTTGGGTACACATTTTCCTACCCTAACCCTATGGATCATACTCCGTAACTTTTACTACCTGTTTACCACATAAATATCAGCAGCTACGTTTGCGCCAATAGCTACTTCATTCTCACCTTCTACCGATATATGAACAGGTCCTTCGAAAGGCTCTCTTTTTAGAATCTCTATCTTGACTCCGGGAATCAGATTTCTCTCTTCAAGGTATCTTAGCAGGTCGGGATCCTGATTTTTCACTCTTCTGATTACACACGGAGTTTTCTCCTTGATCTCCATCAACGAAAAGAGGTGAACCTTTGGCATCTTCCCATCCTTGCCCGGTATCGGGTCTCCGTGTGGATCAAACTGAGGATCATTCAGCAACTCTGCGATGCGGTCTTCGAACTGTTCAGAAATATGGTGCTCCAGCTTTTCAGCCTCATCATGAACTTCATCCCAGGAGTACCCCATCATTTCTGTTAAATAGAGTTCAATTAATCTGTGATGCCGAATAATTTCCAGTGCTATTTTCTCACCGGCTTCTGTCAGTCTGGAACCGTAGTAAGACTCATAGTTTACCAATCCCATTTTAGACAGCCTTTTTACCATATTGGTAACAGATGCACCGGCAACATTCATCTCTTCAGAAAGCCGGGAGTTAGATACACCATCCTCTCCCTCATTTTCGAGTTTATAAATAGCTTTCAAGTAATCTTCAACGGATTGGCTTCTGGACATAACCAAAGTTTAAATTGCAAATTCGTTAGATTAGTTCTCTTGATATTCCTGAAACGTTTGTACAAGAAATTGATCACTGCCTACAAAATTCAGCAGGTTGGAAAACATCTCGGCTTCGATAAATCCCGGCTGAGATCCAAGTATGCTCCCTTCTTGATTCAGAAAATAGGTAGTCGGCACGCTCCTGTTTTCGAGTGCACGGGCAAATTGTGCTTCCGTCATTTCGTTTCCGTGGTAGTTTACCATCTCTTCAGACTCCACATTAATTTTTACCCAGATGTAGTGTTCTGCAATGGCCTCCAGAACAGAGCTATCTTTATACACCTCTGAATGCATTCTCTGGCAATATGGACACCACTCCGCGTATACATCGACCAAAATCTTTTTATCCGATTCAGGAGCGAGTTTCAAGGCTTCTTCAAGGCTGATCGGCTCCGGACTGTTTTCTGCTTCCTGAGCTACCGATTGCGTAGAAAAGGCAAATATCGCGATCGCCAGAATAACCATTGCAATGATTGTATAAGCGTAATTCTTCATAAAAATAGACCCAATTTTTTATCTCTTTTTGATCACTACCAATGTCATGTCATCATGCTGATTGGTACCATCCCCAAAAGTGTACAGATCTTCAACTATTTTACTTAAAAGAGTTTCTGCATTAGTCTCATGATAAGTTTCGATAAGCTTTTTCAGCCTGTTATCACCGTAAAAGCGATTCAAATTGTTGGTTGCTTCTACTACACCATCCGTGTATAAAACCAAGATGTCATTCTTTTGAAAATCAATCGACAGTTCGGAAATATTTTTCCTGAATGTTTCGTCTTCAGTAATCCCCAACCCGATTCCTTCAGGCGTAAACGTATACAGTTTCTTCTCTTTACTGTTAAAATAGAGCAGCGGATTATGCCCTGCTCTTGAAAAAGAAAAACGACTTCTTTTTACATCCACCACTCCAAATATAAGAGAAATAAATATCCCTTTGCGCGCATTCTTTTTAAACAGTTTATTGGCCCTTGCCATTACCTCAACCGTCGACTCAAAGTTTTCGCAAACCGCATGAATCACTCCTTTAATGAAAGTCATAAAAAATGCAGCCTGGATGCCTTTTCCGCTTACGTCACCAATGGTAACGGCAAGCTGATCATCCCTCAGCGAGATAAAATCGTAGTAATCACCGCCTGTTTCATAAGCAGGCTTACACACTGCGGAAATATCCAAACCTTCAAAGTTCGGAGTACTGACGGGCAAAAAGGATTGCTGTACCTTCCGCGCAATTTGAAGCTCCTGCTTGATCCGCTCACTCTGGGCAAGCTCATCCACATATTCGGGGACAAAGTTTGGCAGTTCTTTTTCAGACTTTCCGGTACTTAGTGAATAACCTCCATATGCAAGACCAACAAATACAAGTAAGACGTTCGTGTAGAAAAGGATAGCATCAGGTGATTGTGCCATCACCCAGCCGGAAGCGGTAGTGAGATGATTCACAAAGAAAAACAGAGTAATGAACACAGTTAAAAAATCGTCACGAATATAGACCCAGCCAATAAAAAATCCGGCGATGGCCAGAAGGACAAACTCTGTATAGAATGGCCCCAGCCCTTCGGCAATTGGATTCATGATTCCAAAAATCAAACCAACCAACAATACAAGAACTACAGGCGAATCCGTAATGGTTTTAACCTTGCCCAGAAAAACCAGGAAAATTAATTGAGCTACCAGAAAGAAGAGAGCAAGATTAGACAGCATCAATACTATGTTCGCGAGATACCTGCCATCAGAATAGAAAACTGAATCTATCGACAAGTAACCAACCGGCATTAGAGAATAGGCCAGTGCCCACACTCCTGCCAAAGTAAAAGAGTAGGTTATGCCCCTTACAAAAGAGAGTCCGACCGGCTTATTAAAAAAGTGACCGATTCTTAAAAGATCGATCGTCTGCAGTTTTTCAACCCAGTTTTGCCGGGTAATGGAATCAGATATGGCAGTAATCAGAAAATAGAACAGAGATGTGAAAGCTGCCGTAAAACCCGCCGCAATCATCATCATCGAGATAAAGCTGAAATCGATGCTTCCTTGATTGTTGAAATGCTCGAACGTCATTTGGGAAAGCGGAATCATTGGGAAGATAAAGCCGGCTAAAACGGCAATCAGTATTGCAGCCTTCGTATCAATCAATCTCATCCTGAAGCGGATGATAAACAGGATGAGAACCCAAAATACTAACAACAGCAGTACCGCTCCTCGTATACCCGAAATTATCGTATCCCAGGAAGTTCCGGCTGTCTCACCGGATTGCACATTGTGGTTCAGAGAAAGCAGTGCTCCCGTTGGCAGAACGGTTACATTTACATCAATTATCTGCCGTACAGATTCATCCTCGATCGAATAAACCACTCTCGCCGCATCTGTAAAATCCAGTGGAGCTTTTTCAACCTGTTTGAGTTCAAGATACGCTGTTGGCCACCCTGTATTCATCAAATGATAGAATGCCATTTTTTCAGCCACATCCGTTCCCAGCTGCGTAAGCGTGCCGTGTTCCACATCTTCACTCAATTCGGTTTGGGCAGATGTAAACTGAAACTGAATTCTGTTGAAGAGCGTGCTGTCTATCGATTCGGGAGGTATCTGTGGATGATCGATATCCAATGCATACGACAGTACTTCTGCATTAAAGAAATTTTCAGGAATAATATTGTCTGAATTGACCAGAGATCTTAATTCGCCTTTTTCATTCAGGGTAACTTCTAAGCTCTGAAATTGGGCACTTCCCACCGAAAAAACATCTGAGTCCACCTCTTCTATTAAAAAAACAGATCTCCAGAAAAACAGAGGGAATTTCAGCCTGTTCTGATCCTGAGTGTAAAATTCCCGGAAGTTGGTCTGATACTGCAGTGAATCAAGAAGTGAGGATTGAACACGAAAAGTAGTATTTGGCTCTACTGCCGATTGATAACCTAATGACTGGAGAATCTCCTGAGCATGAGAGGATGCTCTTTCCCCGCCCAAACTGTTATCTGCAACTCCTAAAGGATGCTGTTCTCCGTACAACCAGAAAAAAGTCAGTGCAGCAATAACGCCGACAGCCAGTAGTATGATATCTTTTTTTGTTGTATCGGAACGCAAATTATCTGCAGGTTAATTAATTATTGATTAAGGAAACAGATCCATTAATTTACATCGGAATTTATGAAACAAAGTTTCAAAATTTTTTAGGTTAATAAAAAACTTAAATGACTTATTTTTATGTGTCTTACCGTATTTGCCTATCAAGTTCATAAACAGTACCCACTCATACTGGCAACCAACAGAGACGAGTTTTACGAAAGACCAACCCGACCTGCTCAATTTTGGGAAAATCAGCCGGATATGCTTGCAGGTAAAGATCTGGAAGCAGGAAGCACCTGGATGGGGATTACTAAGAATCATCGATTTGCAGCACTAACCAACTACAGGGATATGAAATCCATCAAAGAGAACGCCCCAAGCAGGGGGCAACTTGTAACTGATTATTTAGATTCAGACTCAGATCCCGTTGAATTTTTTCGATCAATAAAGTCTGATGCGTCAGATTATAACGGCTTTAATCTTCTTTTTGGTTCTGTAAATAACCTCTACTATTTCAACAATCAGCATCTCGAACTTCGTAAATTAGAGCCGGGATTTTACTCACTCAGCAACGCATTTTTAGATACTAAATGGCCTAAAACTGAGAAAGCTCTCTCTGATTTCAAACCTCTGGTTAAAGAAGAAAACCTTCAGGAAAACAAGTTTTTTGATCTACTGCGTAACACAGAAACTTATCCCGATCATATACTGCCAGCTACCGGTCTCCCCATTGAGAAAGAGCGACTGGTTTCATCGATATTTATTCTTTCAGACGATTACGGTACCCGATCCTCCACACTGCTTTTAGCTAATCCCGCTGGTAAAACAACATTCACTGAAAAGACATTTAAGCCCCGCACTGTAACTGTCGAGCATACAGAACGCCACACCTTTTAGCATTTTGTTCACTGCCCGATTCTCAAAAATTATTGGTACTATTCAACTTGGATATTCAAATCATAAATCTGTTTTAATCAGTTTCAATGCCATCAACAGCCGGAGATAAAGTCAGTTGCCTTATTGTAACAGCCAATCGCAAAAAGCTGTTGAAACGGTCCCTCCTTTCACTGAAAAATCAGACACACAAAAATATTGAGGTTGTCTTAGTTGATAACGGTGAAGAAACCGTTGAGGAGCTTTTGAAAATATTTCCGGATGAGCAAGTTAACTACACTTTTATCGAGCCTTCTCCGGGGAATGTTTTAGGAGATCTCAGAAATATATCGTTGGAAAAAGCAACCGGCGACTTTATGATCTGCTGGGACGATGATGACTGGTTCCACCCGAAACGAATTGAGATTCAGCTAAACGCGCTTAAAGATGGATACGACGCTTGCTGCCTGGAGGGAAATATTTTTCATATTGGTACACCCGATCTTATCAATCATCCCTACATCGGCCGGTTGCCTGACGGATCCCCCAGTTCCATCATGCACAGACGAAAAGATGATATCAGATACCCCTCCATGCGGCGCGGAGAAGATACAGTCTATCTTAATCGGTGGATGGAACAGGGTAAATATAAAATGCTCGACTTAACAAACGCTTATCTATTTGTACGGGTATTTCATGGAACAAATGTATCCGGGAAAAAACATTTTTTGCGTAGGCTGAAAAACTCTCCTGTAAGTTGGATTCAGTACATGTGGCACGAAAAAATTAAAGGCGATCTGTTTGGCCATCCTAAGTTTGATCTCTCACAGAATGAATATGAGTCATTTGAACAGTTTTTAATTGATTCCAGACATCTCGGAATTCTTTAGTTAATTGACTTTCTGAATGATTGAGTTGTTAAAACATACATTTCGAACGGCTAAGAAAAGCTTCAAAGCTTTCAGAAATTCCCCCAGAGGGCGAACCTCCCTTAAATATCTGACCTATTTTGCTCAGGTATTGATCATCGTTATCATCGCCATTCAACTTACAGGAATTGGCTGGGGAAATATGTTCAACTCTCTTCCTACAACTCCTTGGTTTTATGTCCTTTTCCTGTTTATCTATTTCCTTCTCCCTTTTTCAGAAACACTGGCTTATAAGTTAACCTGGAGTATTCCATACTGGAAAAGTATATCTATTTTTATCAAAAAGAGGATATTTAACAAAGATGTGATGGGGTATTCCGGTGAGCTTGTGCTGATGCAGTGGGCCACTCAACACACCGAAAAAACAAAAAAACAGATTTTTAAAGATGTTCGGGATATGAACATCATCTCTTCAGCGGCGTCCACTATTGTGGCTTTTGGTTTATTAGGCATACTTTTCATTACAGGTCAAATTAAAGCCCTGGATCAAATAATCAGGAAGGATTTTCTCTCCGGCACATCCCTAATTGAATACGCCGTTGTTGGCATTATTGCAGCTATTTTAATATCAGTAATTATCAGATTCCGCAAATATCTCTTCAGCATGCCGGCCGGAATCACTATAAAAGTTTTCTCAATACACACAATCCGCATGATCGTACTCTATGCCGCTCAAATTTTGCAGTGGCATCTGGTTCTGCCTGTGATCAGTATGGAAATCTGGTTCACTTTCTTAAGTGTAAACATCATCATAAGCAGAATACCGATCATTCCAAGCCAAGATCTGGTTGCAACCGGAACCAATATTGAAATTGCCAAAATACTGCAGGTTCCCGTCGCTCCTGTAACTGGAATATTCCTGGTTCATGATGTGCTTGGCAAGATGCTTAATTTCCTTCTCTATCTTTACCTTACCATCACCGGTAAGAAAGGGAAGGCTGAGATTACGCTATAATTTTACTCTCTTACTGTCTGTTTCCATTTCCCAAACACGTTCCGAGAATTCATAAAACGACTTTTTTTGGTGGTACCATCCAAAGTGCAGGCAGTATGGCGTAACCTCCATATAGTCGCCTTTTCCGGGTACCAGGGAAAAAACGGAGATTAACAGATTTCTGAGCCACACAGGACGGGTTGCTTTGAAGTCATAAACAAACCGATCGTTGTAAAGTGTGCACTGTACATTGTGATAATCTTTATCATGTGAAGTGTAATCATCAATGTAATCAAGCTGTGGACTCTCATGCCCATTCAGCCACGGCAAAATAGGTACACGGAGTTTCGCCATAGCCATTCCAAGACTCCATTCACACGACTCCTGAGTTCTTCCCTTTTCATTTTTTCGACTTCTGAAATGAGTCTCTTCCCGCTTTGATAGATATTCTGTTGCTGTTTCACACACTTTCTGTGCAAGATTATTATCAGCAGAATATATCATTCCCGTCTGTACCCTATTCAGGTAGGTTAATCCAAATTTCTTCAAGGTCCTCTTGCGCCGCTGTAAGATAACGTCTGCTACAATTCCTATTCCTTTAGGTCCGCCGAAGAAATTGTCGGCAATATGATTTCCGGATATTGTAAACGCATAAGAGCTCAGCTTTCTCCATAATGGGTCCGGATCTTTACACCACACCATGTCACTGTCCAGATAGAGGTTTCGAGAGTAAGGCATAAAATTGTGCACATTATGCTTAAAACCTGTAATTGACTGATTCTTATCAGCGAGAAGCCCTATTTCATCGAAAATATTGGAAAGTCCGTTCTCATCTAAAATTTGCGCATGTTTTGTAGAACAAAATAGAGCAATTGGTCTCTTTTTGTCATAGCGCCTGAGCGTATGAACGCTTGCAACAACATGTCGCAGATACTTCTCATCACCATAGGAGGAATAAACGTAACCTTCTTTTTTACTTTCTGTTTCAGCCATTTGATCTTATACGATAGTAAAACTCATCATCACGCAATTCAGCAGAATCTTCAATAAATTATTGAATCAGTATTCTTGTGAAATAGTATGAATTGCTAAAATACTGCATCAAAATTGTCTTCTGAAAGATCTTTATATTATGAAATCATAAAAAAAGAAATCAGCAGTCTCTAAAAATTTGAGTTTGTAATATACAGATGGCTGAAACAAATTATTCATCTTCTGTTGATGCAGTTATTACCTGGGTTGATGGAAGCGATCCGGTACACGCAGAGAAACGTGCAGAAGCTCTAAACAAGCCGGATAATGCTGATGAAAAAAGATTATCTACCGGTCATCATAAAACACGATTTCTAGATAACGGAGAGCTCTACTACTCTATCGCTTCGCTGAGAAAGTTTGCCCCCTGGATTCGAAAAATTTTTATAGTCACAGATAATCAGGTACCCGACTTTCTTACACCTGAACTGCAGAAGAGGCACAATATTCACATTATTGACCACACCACAATTTTTGATTCGTACGAATGGGCGTTACCTACTTTTAACAGCTTAACCATTGAAACTGCAATCTGGCGGATTCCCGGACTTTCCAATCAGTTAATTTATCTCAATGACGATTTTATACTAACTGTTCCTGTTAAAATTGATGATTTTTTTCAAAATGGAAGGATAGTTCTTCGGGGTAAATGGAAAAAGGTTATCCACTATAGCCCTGCTCGCATTCGATTGAATAATCTGTTGAGCCGATTTTTGAAAAGATTTTTTGGAATAACGCGATCACTGAATCTGCTTTTACAAATTCGGTCAGCCCGCTTAGCCGGTTTTAAAAAGAAGTATTTTTACACGCCACACGTACCGCATCCTATAAAAACTGAGACTGTAAAAAACTTTTACAGCAATCATCAGGGACTTTTTGAGGAGAATATTAGGTACAAATTTCGCAACACAGATCAACACACCCTTCAGTATCTTGCCAACCATCTTGAACTACAAAATGGTAACGCCCAAATACAGCCTCCGGATGATGCCTTGATCATTAATGGTGAAACTGATTTTAAATTCATTATTATGAGCAAGATTAAAAAAGTTGAAAGAGGTGATCTGAAATTTTTATGTGTTCAGGGGTTTGAGGCTATTCAGCCGGAAGCTCAGGAAAAGCTAAACAGACTTCTCAAATCTATGTTCTCGTCCGTTCTATAGTGTAATTATGATTAACTGCCTTTTGATTTTTAAACATTTGGTTCTTACAAAAATCTCTACGTATCGATTTTATCTTCTACTAATATGAATTACAACACATCTGACCATATTGATGCCGTTATTACCTGGGTGGATGGAAATGATCCTGAACATCAGAAAAAAAGACAGGAAGTATTACAGCGCTCCGGTAAATCTTCTGAAAGTAAATTACCTACAGGCCGCCTAAAAACACGGTTTATTGATAATGGTGAGTTAAGATTTTGTATTGCGTCCATTCGAAAGTTTGCTCCGTGGATCAGAAATATCTATTTGGTCACAGATAATCAAACTCCCGATTTTTTAACGGAATCTGCAAAAAGTAAGTACAACGTCACGGTGGTGGATCATCGCGACATATTTAAATCGTATGAACACGTACTGCCAACCTTCAACAGCAGAACGATTGAAACTGCAATCTGGAGAATTCCCGGTTTAGCCGAACACTTTATCTACTTTAATGACGATTTTGTGCTTACCTCTCCCTTAAACAGGGATCACTTCTTCAAGAACGGTAAAGTCGTGATCAGAGGCCGATGGAGAAGAGTAGTGAACTATGGAAAATGGCGGTTAAGAATTAACCGAATATATAGCAAGCTTGTTAAAAAGTTGTTGGGAATAACGCACTCCATGCACTTGCTCTATCAGATTCGCTCTGCCCAATTAGCCGGGTTTTCAGATCAATATTACTATGTTCCGCACGTACCGCATCCGGTTCAAAAAACTGTGCTTGCCGATTTCTTTGAAAAATATCCTGAACTTTTTGAGAAAAATATTCAGTACAAGTTCAGAGATACAGATCAGTTTTCTGCATTTTATCTTGCTTACCATTTAGAGATAAGCCAGAAAAATGCTCAGTTAATCCCTCCTGATAAAGCGATGATGATTAACGGGGAAATGGATTTCTCCGGAAAAATAAGCCGTAAAATTAAAGCCGTGGAAAATGGAGAGGTAGAATTTTTATGCATCCAGGGAGTGGAGAAAATCAAGCCTGAACAAAAAAAGCACTTAATGAAAACATTAAGTGCTTTAACGGAAATTAATTAACTATTTCTGATTACGCCCTTGCGGCTCTGCGTCTCAAGCTGTCGAGTAGCGCATCAAATCCACGCTGACGAATTATACTTTGGAACTGTCTGTGATAGGATTCAGCAGTGGATACATCATCAATACTCATATCAGTGATGTGCCACTCCCCATTTTGAAGTTCCATGTCGTAATCGACAGAAGTTCGAACATTATCCATCTGGGCCATTGTTTTCACCTCAGCATTTCCATTTTCGACTGTAATATCATTATAAGTCACTTCAGCGCGATAAATATCCAATCTGTTCATGGAGTTATCCCGGATAATGGTAGAAAAAAGCGCGATAAACTCTTCGCGTTCCTCTTCTGTAATTTCATCGAATGTATCGCCTAGTGCAGTTTGAGACATCGCTCTGAAATCAATCACATCATTAATGATATCTTTTAACCTGTCCCGCTGCTCCTGCGTATACTCACTGCCTTTAGGACCTAATAGCTCCTTGATCTCTGCATCTCTTTCATCGAGCATTGCACGAATTTCTTCTGCTGTATTCTGTGCCATACCAATATTGAGAAACAGAAACATTGATAATATAAATGTGATGATAGCTTTCATTTTTACCCTGTATTAATTTACGCTCAATTGTTTAACGGAAATACCTGATGCCCTGTAGAGAGCCGCAACCTTTTTATTCAAATCGAACACATTTTGTTTCAATTCAACTCTTAATTCTAATTCTTTTTGCATGGCATTTAGCAGCTCTTCTACATCTCCAAAACCAATATCGTAGTTCAACTGTTCATGCCGGACCCAATTTCTCGCCGTCGATAACGCTTCTTCTTTCTGTTGCACACGAACTTCCGCAACGGAAGCTTCCCGATATTTTTCGTTTAACTGAAGATAAATGCCATCCATTACCGCATCTTTCAGGTCACGAACCCGATTGTACTCAATATCTGCCCGATCTAATTGATTTCTAATCGACCGAAAATTTAGATTTTGTCTGATTCCAAATCCGACAGCAGCGGAAGCGTAATTCGTATTGTTAATAATAAACGGATTTGTCTGGCGGGGTCTGTTGGGTGTATTGGCAAAACTACCTGATATGCCCAGAAAAAGTGCCGGGTATTGTTGTGCCTTCACCGCATCTTTCCCCTTACCCAGTGCTTCAATACCGGCATCAACACCTTTAAGCTCTGGTCTGTTAGTAACTGCCTGCTGTTGATAATAATCGTACGCCTGAAGATCAAAAGCTACCGGATCCAGAAAACTTTCCTGGGGTTCATATACTACCCGAGCATCCGCTCCGGTAATGTAGTTCCAAATACGGTTGATAGACGCCAGACTCTGTTCCACCTCTTTACGCTGAACCTGAAACTCCGTTTTAAATATTTCAAATTTAAATACATCTGCTTCCTTTAAGTCCGGATCGCCCTCCTCCTGCATTCGTTCGATTTGTCGTTCAACCTGGGCTACCTGATCTTCGGCATCAGCTAAAATTCTTGACACTTCCTGAGCCAGCAGGTAGCTGTGGTATAGCTCAAACAACTGTACTTCAGCCTCTGCTGTAACAGCATCAAATTGATACTCTGCTGCCCTCGCGCCTGCCTCTGCAGCAGCAATGGCATTATTTATAGCACCCCAGCTATATACAGGTTGGATAGCGCTAATCTCTGCTCTCGTAAATATAGCCCAGTCTTCCCAGTCATTCGACAGATTGGGGTCTAAATAGTACTCCCCTTCTGAAAGTCCATCCACATTACTTTTAACTCCGGGGACAATCCCATGTTGAGAATTAAATTCAATTCGGGGAAGAACTCTCTGGTTTCTGGCCTGATCTACCCGATTTGCTGAAAGATCTACAGAATGTCTTTCATAAGCTACCTGGCCTGATCTTTCCAAACCGATAGAAATAAATTCAGATAAATTTACCTTTAGCGTGTCTTGTGCAAATGCAGAAGTATGAATTAGAATCCAAAACGTAACAATAAAAAGTATTCGACTCACTGTACAATTATTCTTTGTGTGATTTTTGACCTAAACGGATAAACTAGTTCTTTATTTACTTTGAAATACAATTCATTTCTACAGTATAAAATCTAAATAAAAAAAGCCTCTTTAAACTTAATTAAAGAGGCTTGAAATAAAAGCGGAGGGAGAGGGATTCGAACCCCCGGAGACTTGCGCCTCAACGGTTTTCAAGACCGCCGCATTCGACCACTCTGCCATCCCTCCGTTTATGCATCTTCAAGTGCCGCAGCACCGGAAACAATCTCGGAAATTTCGGTCGTAATTGCACTTTGACGAGCCTGATTGTATTTCAGTTTAAGCTCATCTTTAAGCTCTTTAGCATTTTCTGTAGCATTATCCATTGCAGCCATTCGTGCACCTTGTTCAGATGCATTAGATTCTAAGACTGCTCTCCACAGCTGCATATTCAAATGAACAGGCAATAATTCATTAAGAATCGTTGCGCCATCAGGCTCGTAAATATAATCAATTTCATTCAGATTTGAAGAATTTTCTTCTTCAAACTGATCCGTTTCTAATGGCAAAACTTCATCAACCAAACGATTTTGAGAAAGTACAGACTTAAACTCATTAAAGGCAACCAAAACTTTGTCGTAACGGCCATCCATGAACTTTTCCGTAGCTTCTATCATGATGGATGATGTTTTTTCGTAGTTCAGATCATCGAAAAAACCAACATGAGTATCAACAACGTTGTAATTTCTCTTTTTGAAGTAACCGTCGGCTTTGCGGCCAACCGTTATTAATTCAAGTTTTCCGTTCTCATGATATTCAGAATATTTACTGGAAATATCCTGTTCAACCAGTTTAAAGAGATTGTTATTGAATCCCCCACAAAGACCACGATCGGAACCAATCACAATCATTAAGATCTTATCAACTTCGTCCGGTTTTCTGAGTATAGGATTACTGCTATCTGCTCCGGATATAAGTCTGGATACGACCTCACGCATTTTTTGAGCGTAAGGCCTGGTAGAGATAATACGCTGTTGAGCTTTCCTCAACTTCGCTGCCGCAACCATCTTCATGGCTTTGGTAATTTGCTGAGTATTCTCAATAGAAGAAATTCTATTTCGTATATCGCGCAGATTAGCCATCTTTTAATCCTCAGAAACTGCTAAAAGTTGATCTATTGTACTCTCTGCTGTAGCTAATACTTCGCCACCGAATGTATCGTCCAACACACCGGTATCGGCCAGATTTTTCATTTGAGCTGAATATTTAGCTCCCATGGTTTCAAGGAACATCTTCTCAAATTTTCTAATTTGATTTACAGCAAGTTTCTCAAACAATCCTTCACTGTTCACTTTAAGCAGTACAATTTGCTGTTCAACAGGCAGAGGCTTGTACTCACCCTGCTTCATCAGCTCAACGGTACGCTCACCTCTCTTAAGTTGTTTTTGCGTCGCTGCATCCAAATCTGATCCAAACTTGGCAAAAGCTTCAAGCTCACGATACTGAGCCAGATCAAGCTTAAGTGTACCCGACAGTTTCTTCATCGATTTAACCTGAGCAGAACCACCCACACGAGATACGGAAATACCCACGTCAATAGCCGGACGCACACCGGAGTTAAACAGGTCTGTATCCAGGAAGATCTGACCGTCAGTAATTGAAATTACGTTTGTTGGAATATAAGCAGATACGTCACCTGCTTGTGTTTCAATAACAGGAAGTGCCGTTAATGAACCACCGCCTTTTAATTTAGGCTTCAGTTCTTCCGGAACGTTGTTCATCAAACCGGCAACGTCGTCATTATTAATAATCTTGGCTGCACGTTCTAGTAAACGGCTATGCAGGTAAAACACATCACCCGGATACGCTTCACGTCCGGGAGGCCTTCTCAGCAGAAGGGAAAGTTCACGATAAGCTACGGCCTGTTTTGAAAGATCATCATAAATAACAAGTGCATGACGACCCGTATCACGGAAATATTCTCCGATAGCCGCACCGGCAAAGGGAGCAATGTAACGCATTGGAGCTGAAGAACTAGCCGGTGCAGATACAACAACTGTATAATCGAGTGCACCGTGCTCTTTAAGTGTATTTACAATGGAAGCAACAGTTGAGCCTTTTTGACCAACAGCAACATAAATACAAAATACCGGATTATCTGTATCCTGAGTATGCTTTTGATTGATGATCGTATCTAAAGCAATCGCTGTTTTACCGGTCTGTCTGTCACCAATAATCAATTCACGCTGACCGCGGCCAATGGGTATCAGTGAGTCAATCGGCTTGATACCGGTTTGGAGAGGTTCGGTAACCGGTTCCCGATAAATAACACCGGGGGCTTTTCTTTCCAGCGGAAGATCAATGGTTTCTCCTGCAATGGAACCGTTTCCATCAAGAGGACGACCCAGCGGATCGATTACCCGTCCTAAAAGTCCTTCACCAACTGAAAGAGAAGCAATTTTCTTTGTTCTCTTTACGGTGTGGCCCTCTTCAACAGAATCAGATGCTCCAAAAAGAACGATACCTACGTTATCTTCCTCAAGGTTCAGTACCATTCCCCGAACAGGATTTCCATCTCTGTCTTTTGAATCCGGTAACTCCACCAATTCACCGGCCTGTATTTTAGAGAGGCCATAAGCGCGGGCAATACCATCGCCAACCTCAAGTACAGTACCTACATCGTAAGTGTCAGTGTCATTACTGAAACCTGTGAGTTGTTTTTTTAAAATAGCCGAAACTTCGTCAGGTTTGACTTGACTCATTTGTTATCCTAAATAATTTTTTATTCTACTGATGCTGCTGTAAAAGATTTTTCCAGCTGACTTAATTTGTGCTTCACCGAACCGTTAATAATTGTATCATCGATCCGGACTGTTAGTCCACCTAAAAGTTCTTCTCGAACTAATAAATCCATTTGAACTTTTTTCCCGGTATACGACTCTAAAATGCCGGTAAGTTTTTTCACTTCTTTCTCATCCAGCTCATATGCTGTATAAACCTCAACATCAATAATACCGTGATGTATTTTATAAAGCGAGATATATGAAAGAGTAATATCGTGAAGCAATTTCTCCCGGTTTTTTTCCACCAGAAGATCAATCAAGTTCATCGTAACTTGTTGAATTTTGCCTTTAAATATCTCTTTCAGCGCACTTTCTTTAATAGATTTTTTTATCAATGGGCTTCTGAGAAATAATTTCAAATCACGTGATTCTTCAATCGTTTGATCGAGAAGAATCATGTCTTCTTTTATTTCATCGAGCTTATTTGATTCAATGCCAAGATCAAGTAGTGCCCTGGCATAGCGCTTTGCCGCTTTAGATGTCATCGGTTAATTTTTCTTGTTGAGATCATTGAGGAATGATTCTACCAGCTTCTTGTTCTTCTTTTGATCGAGTTCTGCTTCTATAATCATAGAGGCAGCTTCGATAGCCAGAGAAGAGACTTCTTTTCTCAATTCAAGCATTGCACTTTTCTTCTCCTGCTCAATAGCAGTTCGTGCATCCTGAATTAATTTATCCGCTTCTTTTCTTGTTTTCTCGATCTTTTCAGAACGTAATAATTCTGCGTCTTCAATTGCCTCTTTTCGAATTTTCTGGGCCTGTATTTCAGCCTCTTTCAGAGCTTTCTCGTTATCTTTCGATATCTGTTCAGCCCTGGCAATTGCTTTCTCAGCAGATTCCAGAGAATCCTTAATTCGGGTCTCCCGCTCATCGAGTGCTTTCATGATGGGGGGAACCAAGAATTTTTGCATTAACACCAGAAATACCACTGTTGAGATTAACACCCAAATGGCAAATCCTGTATCAAATGAAAGGAGTCCTCCCCCACCCGCTAAGAAATAGTGCATAGTGATGGTTATTTATAAATTATTGACCAACACCGAGAGCAAGCAGAATACAAACAATCGCACCAATCAGGGCAACACCCTCAATAAATACGGATGTAAGAAGCATAGCACCGCGGATATCATCAGCAGCTTCTGGTTGTCTTGCGATACTTTCTGTGGCACTTTTACCAATCATACCGATACCGAATGCGGCAGCAAGTGCAATGATTCCGGCTCCAAAGCCTGCAGCTATAAAACTCATAATTATTTGATGTTTTTAGTAGTTATTATTGATTTATTTCTACGCCTTTTGCGTGTGCAACTGACGTATCGTGTTCATGATGATGCTCCTCTGTAGCCATACCAATAAATACGGCTGAAAGAAGAGTAAAGACATATGCTTGAATGAGAGCGACTAACGCTTTCAAAAAGTAGAGCGCTGCGGTTAACAGCACCCAAAAGATACTGGAACTAACGCCAATTGCCGCCCCAAAAAGATCAGTAAATATAAAAATCAGTCCAAGGATACTTACAATCATGATTTTGCCGGCCAGCATATTTGCAAAAAGACGTATGGCAAGCGCAAAAGGCTTGGTAAACAACCCCAGAATCTCTACCGGGGTAAGAATAATAAGCGCCCATTTTGGCACACCGGGAAAAGCAAAAACATGCTGCCAGTGATCTTTTGTTCCACTAAACTGAGTTATAAAAAATGTTATTGCCGCCAACGTTGCAGTTACAGTTAAATTAGCCGTTGCAGCAGCTCCCCAAGGCAATAGCCCAAAAAGATTCAAGAAGGTAATGGCCATAAAAATAGAGAACAGATACGGAACATACCTTTTGTATTTATTTTCAGGAATAAACTCTTTAGCAACCTGATCACGTATAAATACAAATATCACTTCAAATACATTATGCCAGCCCCCCCTTGGCTCAGTCTCCCCTCCAATACCTCTTTTATACTTGGAAGATGCCCATAAAGTAATCAAAAGTGACAAGACTATACCAAACCAAACAAAGATCAAGTGAGAGGTGATCGACATATCCAGTGTAATCTCAGCCCCATCGGATCGCACAAGACCCGCCTCTTCGAGCTGCATAAATTCACCGGACTCAACTGCAGACTTTGTGTTAGCGTAAAAATACCAACTTCCATCAACAAGCAGAATTCTGGGCAAATAGATCTTAGCCCCCGGCACTTCAATATAGTCGTGATTCAATGCCTTACCAACCACATCCAACGATCCATCAGAGCTCTCTTCAACATCAGAAGCCAGAACATGGGGGTTAATAGCAAACAATAAAAGAATAGTGATGGATAAACGACGCAAGTATCGACTCATGTTAGATTTTAACGTTTTACCCGGCTAGTCAGAGAGTTTTTGGTTTAAAAATATCACTTCGATTACAGAATTCAGAATATACGAAATTATAAAACTAACAGTAAAGCTCAATTCATCAATTTCTGTCAGAATTAATATTAGAACAAATAAAACACTCACTACTGCTAACCTGACAAAAAATCCGTAGTAATAACGCTTCATGAATTTTTTACTGAGAGAGCTCTTATGGGTGAAAAGAGACATGCTAAGGTGAAGTATAACTGTAACAAAACCAACAGAATACCCCGCCAAAAACCCTGTAGTTGCTTTACCCGGCAAAAAAAATCCAATTATAAAAAACAGGGTGGCAAACAGCAGTGCTGTTTTTACAAGTTTTTTTTCAAATGATGAATCAAAGACGTTGCTCAAAACTTCAATTTTTACTGGTATCCCGAATCACTTTTACAAAGATATTGATCATTAGAATCACCCCTAAAAAGATACCGGCCAATATACCCCAGGGATATACTTCATATTTCCGGTCGATCCAGTACCCAATTAAAATCGGCACCGAAAATACCACCGCTATCTCTGTACCTAAAGACAGATAGGGAAGATATTTTTTAAACCGAGGGCTATTGATCAATTATTTTTTCTCTTCTTTTTTAACGGAAGATTCTTTTGCATATTCAGAATCTTTTGATTTATCAAGCATGGCAGAATCGCTACCCATTCTGCAGGCACCGTTTATCTGCGCACCCTCTTCCACCAAAAGTGTTTTTGTGTATATATCACCGTCAATTACAGCCGAATCGCGTAAATTAAGTTTATTGGAGACCCGAATAGTTCCTTCAATTTTCCCGGCTATATCGGCATCAGCTACTTTAACATCTCCCTGAACTACTCCGGATGAGGTAACAATCAACTTCCCCTTAGTTATTCCCTCTCCTTTCAATTTTCCTGCGATACGAATATCGTTTTGCGAGTTAAGAGTACCCTCAAGAGTAGTTCCCTCGCTTATCATATTTAGTGTCGGAGATTGTGTATTTGTTGTCTTGCTCACGGTTTTATTGTTTTTGTTATTAAACATAAAGTTTAGTCTCAGTTGTTAAGATACATTAAAGGATTTTGAGGCACTCCATTTTTCCAAATTTCAAGATGCAGATGAGATCCGGTGCTTAAAACGCCACGATCTCCAATCTCACCTAAAATATCACCCTTCAAAACAAAATCACCTTTCGATCTAGCAAGCTTTGCACCATGCTTATAAACACTTACCACACCACCTGAATGCTGAAGGTAGATAACATATCCATAATTAATCGTCCACCCCGCATTCATTACGGTGCCGTCTGCTATTGCTTTAAAAATTGTACCGGGACGCGCGGCAATATCTATTCCAAAATGTCCATTTTCGGCACTATATCCCTGACTCAAACGCCCTTCAACCGGAAAATCAGACGGAAAATCCGGTATCTCGTTCAGTGAACCGGAGAAAATAATTTCATTTTGTGAAAGCATCTCAAACGTTCGAACGTTTGGAGAAGCACCACCAGTTGGATAATAGTCATCAGAAATCAACATATCAGCTGTTTGATCTACGGCTAATACCGTATCAGCGGCCGTTCTCAGCACCTCTTTCATATCATTAAGCTGCCGATCTCTTGCCATAAGAGAATCCTGCAGTGACATGACCCGCTCTGAGATTTCAATCACATTCTGCCTCAAAGCATAGTCTTCTTTAAACTGATAAAGAGACCCAATTGGTGTGGCAAAAAATAGGATTGTTGTAAATAAGACCGATAGTACGATCACAAAAACCACCATTTTAATAATGTCCACTGCTCTTAGTTTAAACGAGCTGGAACCATCGGGATCGTGTTCATCCAATACTACTACTGTAACATCTCCCTCACGTTCCGAAAAAATTCGTTTAATAAATTCCCACATGAGTGTTACAGTTAATAGTTAAGTATTGAACTTTCGATCAGGATACCGAATAGTTAGGTGCTTCCTTTGTTATCTGAACAGTGTGTGGATGACTTTCTTTATAGCTGGCAGCCGAAATTTGTACAAATTCAGCTTCTTTTAGTTCCTCAATCGTCGAAGCGCCCACGTAACCCATTGCAGCCCGCACTCCTCCTACCATCTGATGAACCACCTCACTGAGGTAACCTTTGTACGGCACCCGGCCTTCGATCCCTTCAGGCACCAGTTTCAGATCGTCTTCCACATCCTGGAAGTACCTGTCTTTTGAACCCTTCCTCATGGCACTTATACTGCCCATGCCTCTGTATGATTTATACTTTCTAGACTCATAAATTATGGTTTCGCCGGGGCTTTCATCCACACCGGCAAACATAGAACCCATCATAACGGCATCTGCTCCGCCGGCAAGGGCTTTAGGTATATCACCGGTTTGCTTGATACCACCGTCCGCAATCAACCCAATATTATTTTTTGATGTAAACTCAGCAATTTCCATGATTGCCGATAGCTGAGGTACTCCAACTCCGGTTACTACCCGCGTTGTGCAAATTGACCCCGGTCCCACACCTACTTTAACCACATCCGCACCGGCCTCTACCAGTGCTTCCGCAGCAGATCTTGTTGCAATGTTACCTCCAACCACGTTCAGATCTTTATACTTGTTTTTAATATTCCTTACCGTACTCAAAACACCCTCTGAGTGCCCGTGAGCTGTATCAACGGTTACAATATCTACGCCTGACTCAACCAGAGCATCTATGCGATCCATAGTATCCGGGGTAACCCCAACAGCAGCACCTACACGCAATCTTCCCATATCGTCCTTACACGCATTAGGGAAGTTCATTTTCTTTTCGATGTCTTTAAACGTAATCAAACCGACCAGGATATTATCACTATCTACGATTGGCAGCTTCTCCACTTTATACTCCTGAAGTATCTGCTCTGCCTCATCAAGAGTAGTTCCCTGCTTGGCTGTTACAAGATTTTCGCTGGTCATAATTTCACCCAGCTTTTTATCTACATAATGCTCGAAGCGTAAATCACGATTAGTAACTATTCCTACAAGTAAGTTATTTGACTCAACTATCGGAATTCCACCAATTTTATGCTTTCTCATTAATGCACGCGCATCTTTAACTGTTGCTTCAGCCGGAAGAGTTACCGGATCCACGATCATGCCGCTTTCACTGCGCTTAACCAAACGCACCTGCTCGGCCTGGTCCTCAATTGACATATTTTTATGGAGCATGGCAATTCCTCCCTCTCTTGCAAGCGCAATGGCCATCCGATACTCTGATACTGTATCCATGGCCGCACTAAATATTGGTGTATTTAACCTGAGGGAAGGGGTTAGCTGAACGGATATATCTACTTCTCGGGGAAGTACTTTTGAGTGATTGGGAACCAACAAAACATCGTCGTAGGTTAGTCCCTGACGGGTTATCTTTGAGAAGGGAGAGGAGTTATTCATGGAATAGATTTCGCTTTGTTTACATTTTGGTAAAGATAAGAAATCCTAATGAACTTCTTTACCCAAATTCCACGAAAACATATCTACCCCTAACCTCTGACCAATAAGAACCTCAAAGCTTTTTAATTCTAAGTGAATCGATTGCCGTGTTTTTGTCACAGATTCCATCCAGGTAACTGTTAACCCAAAAATCTACACTCTCTCTTCTCCGCTGAACCCACTCGGAGCTTGTGCAGTACTGACCTTTTAGTTCATCAACATAGCCTTTTACATCTTCCTCGATTACCAGCTTCATTTCTCCCGGAAGATCAGACCATCCTAACAAGGCGAACATCTCTTCAATTTCCCGATACTCAGCTTCTGCTTTGTGGAATATCGATTTCAGTACTGCTTTTTGCGGAGTTATTTTTGTTTTCTTAATTGCTGCTTGCATGGCTGTTGTGTGGTTTAATTATGATTTACACACAACTTAAAACAACAGGGTGACATCTTTGTGTCACCCTTATTTCAACTTTTTTTTAAAGCCCGGCTCTTGAGAAAATCTCATCCACTCGGCGGGTGTGGTGAGCCAGATCAAAAGCAGCTTCTATCTCCTCCACAGAAAGGTTTTCCCGGATGGTTTCATCCGCTTTAACCAGCTCTTTAAAATCTCGCTTCTCCTCCCACGCTTTCATTGCCAATGGCTGAACGGTGTCATAGGCAATTTCACGATTCAGTCCTTTGTCTATCAGCATGAGCAGAAGCCGCTGCGAAAAGACCAGCCCGTGAGTTTTCTGCATGTTCTCCAGCATGTTTTCAGGATAAACCATCAGGTTTTCAATTACACCCGAAAATCTGTGGAGCATATAATCCAGCAGAATGGTGGCATCCGGCAGAATGATGCGCTCAACAGAAGAGTGTGAGATATCCCGCTCGTGCCAGAGAGGCATATTCTCATAAGCGGAGATCATATACCCCCGAAGTACACGAGCACATCCGGTGATATTTTCTGAACTGACAGGATTGCGTTTGTGCGGCATTGCCGATGAGCCTTTCTGTCCCTTTCTGAAAAACTCCTCAGCTTCGCGAAGCTCTGTTCTCTGCAAATGGCGAATCTCAACGGCGATCTTCTCCAGTGTTCCACCAATAACAGCAAGAGTTGCCATGTAGTATGCGTGCCGGTCGCGCTGAAGGGTTTGCGTAGAAACCGGTGCCGGAGAGATTCCGAGAATCTCGCAGGTATATTTTTCAACTTCCGGCGGAATATGCGCGAATGTACCCACAGCGCCGGAAATTTTTCCAAACTCCACATCTTTGGCCGCACGCTCAAACCGATCAATATTTCGCTGCATTTCTGCGTACCAGAGTGCGCATTTCAATCCAAAGGTTGTTGGTTCGGCATGTACTCCGTGAGTCCGGCCCATCATCACCGTCATTTTGTGCTCATGCGCTTTTTCAGCCAGTGCTTTCACAAATCGATCCAGTCCTTCGCTGATCAACGCATTGGCCTGTTTAAGCCGGTAGCCGTTTGCGGTATCCACAACATCCGTGGAGGTTAACCCGTAGTGAACCCATTTTTTTTCGTCCCCGAGAGATTCTGAAACGGTTCGCGTAAACGCAACCACATCGTGGCGGGTTTGCTTTTCAATCTCTTTGATGCGCTCTACATCAAACGAAGCCTTTTCGTAGAGTTTGTCTACATCTTCAGACGGTATTTTTCCAATTTTACTCCAAGCTCTGCATGCTGCAAGCTCAACTTCTAACCACGCCTGAAAATGGTTTTGCTCCGACCAGATGTCGGACATCTCCTTTCTGGAATATCTTTCAATCATAACAAATATTTACTGAACTGGTATTTTAAGTAGGGTTCCGGGTTGAATTGTTGTATCCAGGTTAACCTGGTTGATAATGGCAATATCTTCATGCTCCAGATCCATTGGAAGCTGATCCGGAAGGTATTGCCTGAAAGTTTTTCTTTGATCAGCCTCTACAATCTGAAGGCGAACCGGTTGAATATTGAGTATCGACTCATCTGTCAGTCGGTCAAATGATGATGTCACCGCTCTGAAATCACCAACGTGGTTCTCAAATGTAGATTCAAGACTGTAATTAATAAATCTGTAAACCCTGTTTTGAAACTCAACTGCATATACATGAACACCGAGCCGACTATTCTCCTGCTGAATTGTACCTTCTGCCTGATGAGCCGTCCAGCGACTTGCGCTCTGAGTCTCTCCCCTTTCCCTGAGCGTAAATCCTTCCTGATTCACAAACTGCGTGATCGACTCCGCAGCTGTTGAGTTTTGGGAATCAATTCTCATAATCATCACTGCATCTCCCTCGCCTTTTACCAATACAACCTGAGAAGGCTGATTGATCACTCTCCACTGTTGAGGAACAGGATAGTAGAACTCCAGATCCGGGTGTACAAATCGCCCATCGGTAACATATCCGTTTCTCGGGTTGTCACCGAAAACCATTCCATTGAGCATCTGCATATACCGCTCGGTTCCGTATATAGTTTGCTCATAGCCCTGTTCCCTCCACTCATTGGCCAACCGGGGAATAGTCTGCTCACGCTCGCCCGGGTTTGGGTGAGTTGACAACATATTGGGTATACTCTGCCCGGCTTTTTCAGATATCCTTCGCAGGCTTGTAAAAAATTCAGCCCCCTCAGCCGCTACGTAATTTTTCTTAGCCGAATACTCTACACCGAGCCGGTCCGACTCTCTTTCGTGATCGCGACTATAGCTCATAAACAATAACTGCGCAGCCTGACTGCTTAAATTCAACAGAGACTCCCCGGGCAGTCCCAAAAGTTCTTGTCCCAGAATAGACCCGCCTATCACAGCAACCTGACCAAGGGTTTGAGTTAAAGCCCTCTGCGAGGCGTGCCTGCCTGCTACGTGGCCAATTTCATGCCCTACCACAACAGCAAGCTGTGCTTCGTTATTCAGATGTGCCATCAACCCTCTGGTTACGTATACATATCCACCCGGCAAGGCAAAAGCGTTAACAACAGGACTGTCCAGCACTCGAAATGTGAACTCCGTATTTTTAAACATATCCGCAGCTCCATCTCTTCTCATGTGACTAACTTCAAGAAGCTCCTCACCTAAATTGACAACATATTCATCCAGGCGTTCATCATCATAAAGACCATACTGCGCAACAATTTCCTGATCAACTTCCTGACCAATTTGAACCTCTTGCTGCCAAGAGTAGGCGAAAGCTCTTTTATTTCCGGATATCGGGTTTTGCTGTACCACGCATGATGACGCAAATACAAATGCAGCAACCAGCAGGATTAAATGTGTATACAATCGTTTCATGGCGTTCACCTTTCTTAGAATTAGTTCATCAAAAATTATCGATCTACGATCACATTCCCTGATCTTCCTTCATGTGATGTTAAGTTTTTCAAGTGGCTATAAATTATGAATAAAGCGTAAGAATCCATCGCACAGTATCTTCTTAAAAGAGTTGGAATAATTTCCTTCTCTTCAGATGACAAGAGCCCGCTTTTCAGGGATATATAAGCATTCATGGCAGACTCGCCATCATCTACACTGTAATCAGGATCCTGCAATTGGCCATAGGGATTCGAGCCGGAGGCATTTTTAAACATATTTTTAAAGTTTACGATCCTGTCATAGATTTTTGCCTCACCTTTTACAGGTTCTTTTAAATGATTCATTAACAGAAAAATACTGTTCAGAACCTGCTTTAATCCAATACTTCCACTCATATACCGATTATAGTATCCTTCGCGGACTGATTTGCTCAAATCAAATATCCTATGTTCGTTTGTATTTCCATCAACATAGAGCATGTTTTTCAGATCCCGGATTTCATTTTCGTAAAGCATCGAGTTTTGGTTCATCTCTTGCAGTAAATATCGCAGTGCCTGTGATTCAAACGGCGAGTACTGTATCAGGTTCCCTTCAAAAATATTCTCAATCTCTGCTAGACGTTGCACAAACTCCACATGCGGATACCCGCCACTTTCCTTGTCATCAAGCCATTCATGATGTGAAATCTCCCCGTTTTCATATAACGTATGGCACGAGAATTGAAAATAGACCGGATGATAGGGGCCGCCATTCCGGTGCATGGGCAGTGCATACATTGCCGCCTCAAAGTCGATAAAGTGAAGCGGAAATCTGAGACTGCCTAGCGAAAGTTTTTGCTGCTTAATCCAAACGTCGGGTATAAACTGTTGTTTAGCTTTTAAAATTTGAAGCTCTCTACGCTGTTGAATTGTTATTGCGGATGGATTCTTTTTCCTGACTTCTTCAAAACTCTGTAAACCTGCCTTTGACGGGTAATCTTCCTGGTAGTAGATCTTGTTTTCAATAAGCTCATTATTCCCGTGACCAATCAGTTCAAACACATGCTTTTCAGGGTAGGCTTTTAAATGACCGGAAAAGTGCTTATTCCAACAGTTCTTAACGCCATTCTTATCAGGTTTTCTAAATTCACAATTACTGCAGCCCTGATGAATTTCAACTCCAAAGCGACCTATATCATCTATCGATTCATTTTCGAGATCAGCTAAAACATCATTCACACTTCTTTTGGCATAAAACGGGTGCGCAACAGATTCAGGCAATCTCCCGCTCACATGAAGTGTGGCATCTGTTGCCTCCATTTTTGTAAAAAGAGACTCAAATTCATTTTGGATTTTCTTCGGTACACGATCCGCCGCAATCTCCGAGATCACCTGCATCACCCCATCCATCGAAGCATTGTATCGCTTGTCAGGAAAGTATAGCTCAACACTGATTTTTGAGCTTTCCAGAGCACGCTTTAATATCTCCATTCGGTATGCAGCTTTTACCAAATAGCCGTTAGTTGTTTTACTGAGCACAGGTATGGATACGACTCCATCATGAATCCGTTTTTTAAGTTTTCCATGAACCTGTACAATTGTAAAATGCTCACCCTCTTTTACCAGAATCGGTATTCTTGACGCAAAGTTACCATAACGAATTACGGCCCCACAAATCACAACATTCGACTCCTTCAACCATGTTTTTGTCTCTTTTTCTGCCACCGAAACAGAGTCTGATGTAAATTTCAGGTTTGAGAATTGATAAGAAACAGCATTTCTGAGCTGAAGCTTGTTACGCTGCTTGAATGGCAAATATGGTGAGCGCGTGCTGCTGCTTTTACTTTTGTGATATAATTTTAGCGGGCATGAAATAGCTTTCAGAAAAAGTGAATCGTTGATCTCTTTCTCTTTAGCCATCATGAGATTACGTTAACTTCCGGATCCAGCTCCACGCCAAACTTCTCTTTCACCGATTCACGTATTTTCATGGCATGCTCATAGATCTCTTCTCCTGTAGCACCTCCATGATTTACCAACACCAGAGCCTGGTTTTTGTAAGTCCCCACATTCCCGACTTTTTTTCCTTTCCACCCGGCCTGTTCAATCAGCCAGCCAGCAGGAATTTTTATTTTACCGGCACCTGCTTCAAACGATGGGATTGATGGGTACTGCTGTTTCAGTTTTTGGTAGACTGAGACCTCAACGATTGGGTTTTTAAAAAAGCTTCCGGCATTGCCGATCAGTTCAGGATTTGGCAGCTTCGATTCCCGGATCTCAACTACAGCATTGAATACATCCTTAATCGTTGGGCTTTTTATGCCATTAGACTGGAAATATTCTTGGAGCGCGTAATATGAATCTTCTATGGTGTGAGGTGGTTTTTGCAGCCGGAGGGTTACCTCAGTTATGATCACCTTCCCCTTCAGGCTTTTTTTAAAAATGCTGTCGCGGTAGCCAAAATCACACTCATTGATTGAAAAAACACGCTCCTCCCCCGTTTCGGGAAGAAAAGCCTTTAAACTGTGGAATGTATCTTTCAACTCTACACCATATGCGCCAATATTCTGAATTGGAGCAGCGCCTACAGTTCCCGGAATCAGCGCGAGATTCTCGATACCGCCAAAGCCTTTTTCAACGCAAAATGACACAAAATCATGCCAGGTAACACCGGCACCTGACTTGATTAAAATCTCTTTATCTCTCTCATGAATGATTTCAATACCTGGAATGGAGATTTTAAGCACCGGCTGTTTTAGATCTGACTTTATCAGCACATTGCTGCCACCACCTAAAATAACCGGAGAGTATTTTTTAAAAAAATCCTTGTTATATATCGCTAAAAGCTGTGATGGTTCAGAAATAGTAATAAACTGATCCGCCTTAGCCTCTACTCTAAGCGTGTTATAAGGAGACAGATTTATATTTTCTTGAACCGGTGGTTTGGTGATAGAAGTGTTCAATGGGTATTTCGTTTATACTTCTTTCTTAGATTTTTCGATTGGCATCTGTTTAACCCGGAGTTTTTTTACTCTGTTATTCTTGACCGAATGAACCGTCATTTCCAGATTTTTATAGATCATACGTTCTCCCACATTGGGTATTCGCTCTGTTAGGTGATAGACCAATCCGCCCAATGTTTCAAATTCATCATCGTCAGAGGAGATAGATGTATCTAAAATTTCATCCAGATCATCAAGGTCAATTTTGGCATCAAAAATGTAGACACCATTTTTGAACTTAGTATAGAGTTTCTCTTCCTGGTCGTCATACTCATCACCGATATCTCCAACAATCTCTTCAAGTATATCATCCAGTGTGACGAGGCCTTCCGTTCCGCCATATTCATCAACTACAATTGCAATGTGTGTCTTTTCATGCTGAAAATCTCTCAACAGATCGTCAAGCTTTTTTGTGGCCGGTATAAAAAGAGCTTTACGTGCTATAGTTTTCCAGTTGATTAACTTTTCACCCATATCCGAATTGATGTACGGGAGTACATCTTTAGAGTAAATAACACCGGAAATATTGTCCAGATCATTTTCAAAAAGCGGCATACGAGACAACCCCTTCTCCTGGATAAGCTGAATCACCTCTTCCAGTGTTGCATTTACCAGAACAGCAACAATATTAACGCGGGATGTCATGATTTCTCGAACGGTGATATTTCCAAACTCAATCACATTCTCAATAATTTCACGCTCATCCCCTTTCAATGACCCCTCCTGCTCGCTCATCTCAGCCATCGTTTTTAAATCCTGAGCTGTCATTTTATTATTAGGCTTTGGCAGGGTTTTCTCCAGGCTCATAGTACTCTCTGCAATAATTTTTGAAACCGGTGTGAAAAGAATAAAGTGAGCGTAAATAAAACCAACCATTCTGCGACTCACTCTCATTGGGTTGTTAATTGCAATAACTTTGGGAGTGATCTCACTTAGAATCAAAATCATAAATGTCAGAACTATAATCTCCACGGTGTAGACAATCACCTCAGAAAAGCCGTAGTAGGCAGCAATTTTTCCTGTCATTACAGCTGCCAAAACAGAACTGACAATATTAGCAAATGTATTGCCAATGAGTATGGTAGCCAGAAGCCGGCGTGGCTTCTGCAACATCTTTAAAATCTTGGAATCCTTCGCCCCATGTTCACCATCAGCTTTTAACTGATCAATCTGATTGACAAGTGAGAAAAATGCGACTTCAGAACCGGAATAAAGAGCACTGAGTAGTAGCCCTGCAAGCATCAGGGTAAACTCGATCGAAATTTCAGTAAAGTTCAGATACTCCAATTGTGGCCCTGCATTAAGTAAAATCTGATTGGAAATAAATTGCACCGGATGACCGGGAGGTTCGTCGATCGCTTCCAAAAAAAGTACTTAATTAGTGATTAGTTGATTTCAATAAAAAACAATATGAATAAAAAAAGGTGATGATCAAAAGATCATCACCCTGAAAATACGAAATAATGGATCAATTAACCTGACCGTAATTAAAACGGCAGATCATCATCCATGTCATCAAATGACTCATCCAGATCCACTGATGCTTTAGCCGGCTTGCTTCCACCTGAATTTTGCGGAGCACTTCCGCCGCCCTGGTCGCCTCGGCTATCTAACATCTGCATGTTAAACGCTTTCACTTCTGTAGTGTATCTCTTCTGGCCATCTTTATCTTCCCATTCGCGGGTTTCCAGCTTCCCTTCAAAATATACAAGGGATCCTTTTTTCAGGTACTGCTGACAAATTTCAGCCAGCCGATTCCAAACAACTACACGATGCCATTCGGTCTTCTCCTGAAGTTCACCGTTTCTGTCTTTATACCTGTCGGTTGTAGCCACACTCATATTCGCAACAGCTGCGTTGGATTGCGTATATCTCACATCAGGATCTGCTCCCAATCGTCCGATTATCATCACCTTATTTAATGAACTCATAATTAGTCAATCATTTTTTGTTAACGTTCTATCTATAAGAACAGAATTTTTTACTTCCCTTACAGAATTTCTTTAAAAAATTTTATCTCAGGGCGCTTTCCAGCTCCAAAGAGGCATCACTACCTTCATCCCTATATTTAATAATAACAGGACAGTAAGCAGACAATCCCTGCTCTACAGCCCACTTATTTTTAATTGGTCTTGAACCCGGTATTACAACAGCGTTTTCAGGAATTGGTGCCCCTTTTCCAAGCAGTTTCTCATTCACACAATCATAAACGGGAACTGATTTAGATAGTATTACACCGGGTGCAATCACGGCTCCCTTTTTAACCAAAATGCCTTCAACAATTACTGAGCCCGCCCCAATAAAGCAGTCATCTTCAATTACCACGGGACTTAATCCTACGGGCTCGAGAACACCCCCGATTTGCACGCCGGCAGACAGGTGAACATTCTTTCCGATCTGAGCGCATGACCCAACAAGCGCATGACTGTCAATCATTGCGCCCTCATCAACATATGCACCTATATTTACATAAGCAGGAGGCATAATTATAACACCTTTAGAAACGTAAGCCCCTCTGCGAACAGATGAACCTCCCGGAACAAGCCGGACTCCATCTTCAGCTTCAAACATTCGTGGCGGCATGTTATGTTTATCAACAAAACCGTCGTAAATGCCTCCGTAGTTTACATTATCTCCTTCTTTGAAAGCAGACAGAATCGCCTCTTTCACTTCAATATTAGCACTCCAGGTTTCGCCATGCTTTTCGGCAGCTCTGACTGTCCCTTCTTCAAGTTGATCTAAAATTTCTTCCCAATTCATATTAGTTATTAATTTTTTTATACCAGTTTTTAATTTCTTTGTCTGCCTCTTCAAGCTGATCCAAACTTTTCATCTCTTTTGGAGTAAGAGGTTGCCTTAGTGATGAACTTTCAATCTCACCTTTATGGTGCAGCAGAACTTTAGCCGGAATTGGGTTTGGTGCCGAGAAAATAGCTTCTACAGCATGCTTCCATACTGGAAATAATGATTCCGTTTCCCCCTCCAAACATAGCTCTACATATTTAGCTGTTTCTTCAGGCCATACATTCGAAGAAACAGATACCAGACCGGAGCAACCGGCGGCTGCAAAGAATGGCATCAGTGCATCATCTCCACTAAACATAGATGCTTGAGGTACCATTTCCCGAAACTCCTGGTAATCTTCTATACTGCCGCTGGCCTCCTTTATTGACCAAAAATTGGAATGTCCTGACAGGTCTTTCATTACCTGAGGAGGAATCTCTACTCCGGTGCGAGATGGAATATTATAAATCATGCATGGTTTTTCAGCCACATCCATCAGCTCCCGGAACCAACGTTTTTGTCCGACAGGGCCTGGTTTTGAATATAGAGGAGCAACGAGCAGAAATGCATCCACTTTATCGTTACAGTACTCAATCCACGATTTCTGTTTTCCAATTTGAAAACCGCCAACTCCGGCCATTACAGGTACTGAAATGTCTAAATTTTCGGCAAAGTCGATAATCGCTTTCTTCTCATCATCCTGAAGAGCTAATCCTTCGCCGGTACTCCCAATTAAAAGGATTCCATTACCGGCTGTCTCCTGCCTTCTAATCAGTTTTTCAAGATCATTATAGTGAATTTCCCCCGATTCTTTCATTGGGGTGATAAGTGCTGTCCAAAGTGTTGTGTTTATCATAATAGTTTAGAAAATGCCTGATCAAAAATTGATGAAAATGGATAAACTCCCGATTCAATTTGCGGGTTTTTCAACAGGTAATCCGCAGTCCACACAGCTCCTTCCGCAAATAGTTTTCTGCTGTGAGCCTCATGCTTGAGATAGATCGATTCATTCCGGGCCTTAAGATGCAAGTTGTGTACTCCTTTCACATCTCCCTGTCTGTCAGACGAAATTAAAGCATCACGATCCAGCCACTTTTGCCAGGAAAGTGCCGTACCGCTTGGGGCATCTTTCTTGTGAACATGATGCACTTCATGAATGTGATACTCGGGATCTTTCAAAAAGTCACCGCCTTTACCTAAAATGTTCAATGCTTTTCGAATCAGATTCATGCCAAGGCTAAAGTTAGAGCCAATCACCCATTTGGCATTTTTTTCTTTCACCCTATCGGGTAACTCTTTAGGCCAAGCGTAGCCAGTGGTGCCCCACACTGCCGGGATTCCGGACTCCAGAACAACGTCAACCACTTCATCTGCAGCCTCGCCGGGCACAAATATAATAGCAACGTCTGTTTGTTTTATTTTTTTTGCAGTAATCTTGCTTTTTGAGTCAAAACAGACGGCTTTTGAGCCCAACAGCTCCGCCACCGCACTTCCTGTTTTACCTGTTCCTATTACGGATACTTTCATGATAAATTTATTAAATAAATCGTTCGTGTAACTTCTGAACTACTACTTCTGCCCGGTCCTGATCAACTAAAAAGCAGAGGTTGTGAGAACTGGCCCCATGACATATTAGTCGAACATTAATTCCATCAAGTGAGCTGAAAACCGGTCCGCTCAGTCCGGAGGTAGTATGCAGGTTATTCCCTATTAATGCAATCAGAGACAGATTCTGCTCAACTTCAACCTCACAGAAAGTTTTTAGTTCATTTATGGCTTTCTTAGGCAGAAAATCTATACCGGAAGTACCTGCATTTGTATCCAGTGTGAGTGATACACTAACCTCACTTGTTGTAACAAGGTCTACACTTATTTTGTGATTCGAAAGAACCTGAAACAGTTGAGCCAGAAAACCGTGCCGGTGTAACATATCCAGGCTATGTACTGTTAGCAATGTTTGATTTCTTCGCAAACTGATTGCCCGGATCGGTGGTTTCTCTTTTGTATTTTTCATGATCCAGGTTCCGGGAAGGTGCGGCTCTATACTTGAACCTACATAAACCCTGATATTTTTTCGAATAGCCGGAACCATCGTGGCCGGATGCAGCACCTTCGCACCAAATACTGAAAGTTCTGCTGCCTCATCAAAACTGATTTCTGTAATTGGTTTGGCATTTTTTACAATCCTGGGGTCTGTGGTGTAAACAGCCGTTACATCAGTCCAGATTTCCAGCACATCTGCATTAACAGCTTCTGCAAAAAGTGCAGCAGAATAGTCGCTGCCTCCCCTGCCCAAAGTTGTCGTAACTCCGCTTCTTGTTCGCCCGATAAATCCCTGGGTTACAAAACAGGTCTCTTGTAAATGAGGTAGAATTCTGTTTTCTGCATTTTTTTCAATTTGGTCAACATCCGGTTCTGCCGATCCGTGATTATGATCTGTTTGAATGATATCTCGTGCATCCAGCCATTCTGCCCTATCCCCAATTAATTCCCGTAACACGTAAGTGAAAATTGATGATGAAAGAAGTTCTCCAAAGGAGAGTACTTCATCGCTATATTGTGGGGTTGCAGGCTTGGATGACAATACTTTCTCCTCAAGCTCATTAACCAGATGTTCAATTTTTTGTCTGGCTTGATCTCCATAAACCAAATGGCTGCAAATTTCCAGATGTTTTTCTCTAATCCGTTCAACTATCTTTTCCTTCTCAGGCAGTTCTGTTAAGGAAACAATTGTTATTAATAGATTTGTAGTGCCGGAAGTAGCACTAACTACAATAACTTTTTTGTCGCTGTCCGATTTTACAATATTGGCACAGCGTTTCATGGCTTCGTAATCGGCCATGCTGGTGCCACCAAATTTTGCAACTTTAATCAAGTCTGGCATTTATTAACTATCATATTTTTAGTGGGTGCGAATATAGTAATTTCGATCTGATAAGTCACCCTGTTTACGACCGTCCCATTTGCAAAACGAATTTTGTATCGAAATGTTCCGTCCCGATTATTTGTTAAGAAAGCGAGAGCAAACTCTTCTGTTCAAAGCTATAGATTTGAATAAAAGTTTTTGTATTTTGTTCGACTAAGACAGATGGCGGTGTTATTTGATATCGCTCTTGGAACAAGAAGTTTAATTAAATCAACCGGGTGATTATTCATGCCAAGCGGAAAGAAAAGAAAACGAGCAAAAATTGCTAAGCACAAACGGAAAAAGCGACTACGCAAAAACCGTCATAAGAAGAAAAAGTAAGCGACCTGCTTGCAGTAGAAATTTCAGGGCACTCATTGAAGTGCCCTTTTTTATTTCAGGCAGCTATTACGGATACACTTCTGTCTGCAATTTTTATAATTCGGTTAGCCTTATACAGTAGGTGAGTCAATTTCCGGCTTACAAATTCATTCACCTCGTTCAGGCTTTCAAGATCCGTCATAGTAAACTGAAAATAGGAAATCAGATTGATTGCAGTGAGATATTTTCCGTGTGAATCTCCATCAATTTCGAGATGCCACCGTGTAATGATATCGTCGCTGATCAGAAGTTCGTTAACTTCCTTACTGACACGATCCATCCACTCACTCGCTTTTTCAATGCGATAGTTGGTGTCTCCATTGGTTTGATTTGGCTGGCTTTTTCGTTCATCAAAATGCCAAACCAGTTCAACATCTATCGATGGCGAAATATTCACCTCAGTGAGATGTTTCTTTTTCAGCATTGGATGTTTATCCGTACCGTTTAGCTGATTTGCAAGATTGGCTTCACGGAAGCTGTCCCAGTCGAAATTAATGTCAAGTTGCTTGAGATGATTTGTCGAATCTTTTAAATCAATAACGATTTCCAGACCTGCAGCATTGATTTTGGATTCTTCCCAAGTTTTGAATTTTTCGACGTTTATATTTCTCTTGTTCAGCTGGCTATTTATTTTGTTTACTACCGATTGAAAAATAGGATATTGCATATTCGTACTCTTTCAGGTTTAGTCAACTTTTTCTCTCGCTCGAATGAATAACTTTTACGCTTTAATATATCTATCAAAGGAGTTAAATCCCAAATTTACAGGCCGTAAATTTGACTTCAGTTACTCTCCGCACAAAGATGTTTGGGAGGGATATTTTAGTTCCGGCAACAACACAGACCGGCTGATATTTAGCTCAAACCCATCTGAAACGGCAATTTTTACCGATAAATATCGTGGGGCAAAAAAATCGAATGTTACCGAGTTCTTCGGGAGCCTGAAAAATCAGAAAATTTTAACGATCGAGCTGGCCGAACAGGATCGAATTCTCTCTTTAAAATTTGAAAGCGGAGAAAAGCTTGTTTTTCAGGCTTTTGGTAATAAGCCAAATCTATTTTTAGTAAAGGATGGTAAAATTATCGAATCCTTTAAGGGAAGTGACGAACTGCTCGGCAAACCTGAGCCGACACCCCGCCCCCCAAAAGAGAAAGAATTTCCAAATAAGGAGTTATCAGCAAAGCGGACAATCCTTCATTTTTACCCCGCGTTTCCCCGTCATTTGATTCAGCCGGTTATTATTCATTATAGCTTAGAAGAAAAATCGATGGAGGCCGCAAAAAAGATTGCGGATCAACTGGTAACTGCCATGCTGAACAGAGCAGAGTTCAGAATATTGAACGACGGTAATCTCTGCCTTATTCCGAATGATTTGCTCCCCATTGAAAATATGGAAACGTTTAGCAGTGTAAACGATGCAATTCGCTTTGCATATTATAAAACATCCCGTGAGCGACGGCTTTCAACACGTATTCAAACTTTTAAACCTAAGCTGGAAGAGACGTTAAAGCGGAACGAATCGACAATTGAGCAACTGGAGAATGCTGAAAAAGGCCTGGACCGTGCTGAGAAATATGAAGAGTATGGCCACCTTTTGATGTCTCATGCTCATGAAAAAATAGATCAGGGTACAGAATCCATCACGGTTCAAAACTTTTATGATGACAATGAACCCATTGACATTCCACTTAAACCAAAGCTGAGCATTGCGGAGAATGCTCAGCGCTACTACGACAAATCAGCAAAAGCAATCAGAAGTGTTGAGGAGTCAAAAAACAGACTCAAAAAACTGAAGAAAGAGACAAAAAAGCTGAAGTCGGTCATACGGACGTTCAATGAAATTGAAAAAATTTATGAGTTTGACGATTGGTATAAAGAGAACGAAGATGAACTGAAACGCCTGGGTGTACTCTCTAAAGCCAAACAGGTTACGTCACTCCCCTACAAGAGAACTGTAATAGACGGCTATGAAGTATGGATTGGGAAAAATGCTAAAAGTAACGACAGGCTTACCTCAGATGCCCATAAAGAAGATGTTTGGCTTCATGCCCGGGGTGTTTCGGGATCTCATGTGGTGATTCGAATGAATAATCAAAAAGAGATGCCCCCTAAACATGTTATCTTAAAAGCTGCGGCCGTTGCCGCCTGGCATTCGAAAGCGAAAGGAAGCAAACTTGCCCCGGTAATTGTTACAAAACGAAAATACGTTACCAAACCGAAAGGTTCGGCCACAGGAGCCGTTAGAGTGCAGCGCGAAGATGTAGAAATGGTAACCCCACAAAAAGATTTTTAATGAAAGACAATCTCTTAACACAACCCCTGTTCCTGTGTGGGATGATGGGGGCCGGCAAATCCACAATCGGCAGAAATATTGCACAGAAATTATCCGTGTCGTTTCACGACCTGGACAACCTCATTGAGGAGAAAGAAGGTCAATCCATTCCCGAAATTTTTAAAAAAAATGGTGAAGATCACTTCAGGGAAATTGAAAAAGAGCTGATTGTCAGGTTTTCGCAGTCAGCAGAAGGAGTTGTTGCACTTGGAGGAGGGACACTTCAAAATCAGCAGATTGTAGACCACATTAAACTCAATGGCTGGCTCGTATTTTTAGATTGCAATCCCGAAACTCTATATCATCGCATAAGCAAGAACTCCGGCCGGCCAATGGTTGCAAGTCTTAATGATGAAGAGTTAAAACGAAGGATCTCGACTTTGCTTAAAAATCGATTGAAATTTTATCAACAAGCACATTTCAGTGTAGAGTGCAATAACAGGAACATTGATGATATTTTGGAAGAACTGATTCAAAAATTGAAAATTTATGAGCAAAAACATACAGATTAATACTTCTCCATATTCCTACAATGCTGTAGTTGGTGAAGGAATTTTTGAAGAACAGGTAAAAGAAATTTCAGACTCATTTGAAGGAGACATCAATTTTCTTCTTGTTGATGAGAATGTTGAAAAATACCATTCAGAAATTATTGACAAAGCTTTTGAAGCCACCGGTAAAAGGTTTTACCTGATGTCTGTGCCTGAAGGTGAGCAAAGTAAATCGATCGATTTCTGGACTACTTGTGTGGAATTCCTTCTGGAAAATGGTGTTCGTCGAAATACTCCGGTTTTTGTAATGGGCGGTGGAGTAACCGGAGATGTTGGCGGCTTTGCAGCTGCATCTGCCCTGCGGGGAGCTCCCTTAATTCATATACCGACTACCGTACTGGCTATGGTTGACAGCTCAATCGGGGGGAAAACGGGAGTAAATCACTCAACAGGGAAAAATCTGATTGGTGCGTTTTATCAGCCTAAAAAAGTAGTGGCCGACATTGGCTTTCTGAAAACACTGCCCAGAAATGAGTGGACCAACGGTCTTAGCGAAATTTTAAAATACGGTGCCATAGAGAGGGCTGATATTCTGGATCGGGCTCAGCTTTTCCTGGAAGACGATTTATCCCCAATTTCACATGAAAATCTCATAGAATTAATAGCAGACTGCATTCAGATTAAAGCAGACATTGTTGAAAAAGATGAGTTTGAAGGGAATATTCGAGCCTATTTAAACTTCGGACATACGTTTGCTCATGCACTGGAAAAAGATTGCGGATATCAGTCCATTAGTCACGGCGAAGCTGTTTACCTTGGAATGTTGGCTGCTATCGATCTTTCCAATCAACTGGGTGCAGATTTAAAACCGGATAAGCTTCTCAAATATCGATCATTATACCGTTACAGAGTTTCTAAAGATCAGTTATCTTTAGAAGATTTGATGAATCACATGAAATTTGACAAGAAACGTACCAATCAACACATTCGGTTCGTTCTGCTCAAAGAGTGGCAATCTCCTGTTCTAAAGATAGTGGAGTCAGAAAGTGCTATTCATCAAGCCTGGCAGACAGCTCTACAAGAAATTTAACTTTTACCTTTAAACCCTCTTTACTTCTTTGATTTACCGATGGCTATATAACATCTGGAGATTTTTATTAATCTCTGTTTCCATAATAGCAGGAGTTTCTCTCTCCTTACTGCTTATTATACTGGGTGTTATTCAGCTTCCTCAGTCTAAGGATTATCTAAAAACCCAAATTGAGAGTACGTTTGAGGAGCAGTTTGAAGGTTCACTTTCCATCAACTCAATTGAAGGTTTTATACCGTTTCAAGTAAATTTTACAGGTGGACAGTTTTACGCCCGGGGCGACCTTTCACATCCGGTAATTTCGTTTGAAAATGCAAGGGCAGACGTAGATTGGTGGGATCTGCTCCGGAAAAATCTTACGATAAACTCCTTTGAGCTCCAGGAACCTGCTATACATATTTCCCGCAGTGACGAAGGATTAAATATTGCACAGATTTTTAATCGGCTAGCTCCGGAAGAAACCTCGAGACAGCCTGATGAAGAAGCAGACCTGATTGATCAGATCAGAATTTTTGATGAAATAGACTTTTATGCACCACGTCTGTCCATCATTAACGGTTCGATATTAGTTACATCAAGTGTTGAATTGCCTGATAACCTACACCTTCCGGAAACACTAAACATACTTCACCTGAACGCAGATCTTTTCCTGGAAATTACGGAGTCTCAGCTTTTTGCCGACATTTCCAATTTTAGCGCCACGCTGCCCGATACCCCGTATAAGTATGTTCGAATTGCGGGACAGTTCTACAACGACGATCGTTTTTTCGAAGTTAACGGATTGAACATCAGTACGGCTGAAAGTGAACTCGATCTCAGCTTTGAAGCACAACCTGTATCCATTTTCAGACAACAGCTTACCCTGAAAGAACAGCTTTTAGATGCTGAATACAGAACAACTATAAACACGGCAACTTTTTCAAACAGTTTTGCGCGCCTCTTTATCCCTGAATTCCCGGATATGGACGCAGATATCACCCTCGAAGCTCAAGCCGAAGGTAACGCTCAAAATTTCTTTATTGACCGTTTTCAGGCTCTTTACGGAGAAACTGCCATTATTTCCACGGCAACCGTAGAAAACCTATTTACAAATGAGATCAGCTACGACGCTCAGATAGATAACATCGTTCTGCAACCGGATCAGTTTCAGTGGATATCGGATAACTATTTTAACCAGTTCGATACCCGTTTATATCAGAATACAATCCTACGCGGCGACCTATTTGGGAATTTGCAGGAAACCGGGGCTGACTTAAAGGTTGAAACAGAGGTTGGTTCGATGCAGCTGGATATTTTCATGAACCACCGGGAAGAATCCGGTTATGAACTGCTCGCTGAACTTGATTCGCTGGATATTTCACCGATTCTTAAAGACACCCTAACCACTACCATGCTAAATGGGCGCCTGGCTCTCTCCGGGTCAGGATTTGATAAAAATGCAGCACTAAATGCATCCCTTGATCTTTCCGGAAGTACAATATTTGATCTCGATTTTCAGACTATTATTGCAGAAGCTAATTACTCTGAAGAACAGTTATCCTACTCAGCTCAGGTTCGTGATGATTACGGCACTCTTCAAGCTACCGGCCGCTTTTATGAGAATGAATCCTATCCGGAATTTACGATCGACGGAGCTGTACAGAACTTCAATTTTGCCACATATACAGACTATTTTCAAAGTGAATCTACCGACTTTAATGCTACATTTTCAGGCAACATAAGAGGGAATAGCGTAGATGAAGCTCACGGCAGAGTAAGTGTAGAAGTGGATCGTTTCATCTCCGGTTCCGATACACTGCGATCTCATCAGCTATATGCAGATCTCAGTCCGCCAAATCAGCAACCCAGAATTTTACGATTCACCAGCTCCTTCTTTGACGGGGAGATTGAAGGTACCATCGCGCCAACCACCATTCAAAATTTTGCCGCTTACTGGAACAACTATTTCCAGGAACGGATACGCAGAGAAGTCCTCTTTGACCAGGAATTCGTATTGGCTGATTTAGAACTGCCAGATCAAGCATTTGAATATCCGGAGCTGGATCTTTCGCTTCAGGTATCCATTAAAGATCTTAATCTCCTGAGACACTATCTGCCCGTCCTCCCTGAAATGCAGAGCCGGGCCAGATTAACGGCGTCAGTTAACGCCTCCGAAAGCGCTCTTTCCATGTCGGGCACACTTTTCGAGGAGAATTTCAGAACTGGCAACGTGGAAGCGAGAAATGTGAACACCTCGCTGTCTGCAGAGTTCAATTACGGTGAGTCAATCCGGGATTTCGGAAATATGGATGTACAGTTTAACAGCGGGGTGATAAATGTAAACGAGATGACATTCCTGGATAGCTATCTCAACTTTTCCATGAGAAATGATTCCCTACAGCTGCAGCAACAGTTTGTCCGTGATGATAATATTGAGCTCCAATCTACCTTATCCGGAGTGCTGAGCCCCGGCAAATTTGAAGTTACCGTAAATAACCTACTCATTGGAACACCTCAATATAACTGGCGTTCTGAGGGTACTTCTCAATTTATCTACACGGATGACCATAAGCTTACACTGAACAATGTTAGACTGACCAGTGATCGGGACCTGCTTGAGATTAATGGTACTTTCAGTGATGCTTTTGAAGACTCGGTTGATTTTAGAATTGACAATTTCGATCTGTCCAGAATTTCCGACCTGATCGGCGGGCGTATTTCCTTCTCAGGTATTTTAGATGGTGAGTTCATCACACGCTCTTTAACACAGATCCCAAGTATTCAGGGAAATATCAGCGTTGAAGAGGGTAGAATTAATGGAAGGCTGGTTGGAGATGTAGAGTTAAACAGCGCGTTTAATTCTGATGAAAACAGATTCGATACAAACGTCCACGTATTTACCGACCCCGAAAAATATTCAAACTATATTGGAAGAAATGATGGGATAGGTCAGGATCTCCGACTAAACGGTTATGTAAAAATACCAGATGAATTAACCGACCCTGATGATGAATTGTTCTATTTTGATGCCGATCTCCGGGAGATTGATCTCTGGATTGTTGAGTTCATTGTACCAAATATCATTACCGCAATGCAGGGACGGGCTGAAGGAACCGGTTTTATAACAGGTTCCAGGACAGACTTCGACTTCAACGCCGATTTTACCGTGGAAGAGGCCGTGGGAACTCCGCTTTTTACCAATGTAGAGTACCGGCTTGCCGGCGGCCTGAATTTTAATAAAACTGATGGGCTGACTTTCAATGAAGTACGCCTTACGGATCATCGCGGTGGAACGGGAAGATTAACCGGTATCGTAGATCTAAACGAATTCCAGCCCGGTACATTTATGGACCTGACAATCGATTTAAATAATCTGCAGTTCATGAATAACCCCTACGATCCGGATATTCCTTTTTATGGTAATCTGTACGGAACGGGTCAGGCACAGATTTCAGGATCAAACACCAGCCCGTTTCTCCGAACCAATGGTGCCGTTGCACTCTCATCCGACTCCAGAATATCTGTTCCTTTAGAGGAAGAGACCGAGTTTGAACAAGACAGGCGGTTTATCCAGTTTGTAGACACTTTTGACCTATCCGTGCTCGAAGAGAGATTACGAAGACAAGCGGCTGAAGACGCTGAAAATGGGCCTTCACCTGAAGAGCTCACATTTGTAGAGTTATTCACAATGGACCTTCAGTTTACCGCTAACAACCCTGTAAACGTACAACTCATTTTTGATCCCGTAACAAACGAGATCTTGAATGCAAACGGTACGGGGCAGGTTCGCATTCTGCTCGAGGATCAGGATGTGAGTATGTTTGGACGTTTCAATATCCAGAGCGGGGATTATCAGTTTGTGAGTGGGGATATATTTACAAGAAGGTTCTCACTGGAGCAGGGCGGTTCCATCAGCTGGCAGGGTGATTTGATAGACGCCGGCCTGGATATAACAGCAATATATCGTGCCCGTCCGGTTATCTCCACCCTACTTTCTTCAAACGCAGCCTCGGTCACACCCGAAAGCGGACAGAGAATTCCCATTGAACTGGTTCTGCGAATTGGCGGTACCATTACCCAGGTTGAAAACGAATTTTTCTTCAGGGTACCTACCGGAATTGAAGGAACCATCGATCCCACCCTGGCCACACAGATTAACAACCTCAACCAAAATGAGGAGGAGAAGTTAATCCAGGCTACCAGTATTCTTTTAAGCGGAAATTTCATTCCTTCAAATCAGGCTCAGGGTTTGGGCCTGGGTGAAGGGTTTTCCGGAACAGCTGCCGTTGTCAATCCGCTGATTTCAAGTCAGGTTATCAACCCGCTTCTGTCAAATCAGATAAATTCCCTTCTCAGAAGTGATATCACTTTCGATATTGATTTAAATCTAACAGCCTTTAATGAAGTAGATCTTGGAGTAGCTTTGCGATTGTTTGATGATCGTGTAATTTTACGGCGCGAAGGACAAATAACCGGTGAACAGAGTGATATTGGAGATTTAGGTGCAACCTATCGAATAAATCGTACCTTCTCTCTTACTGCCTTTCACCGGCAAGATCCGACTTTAAGCTATACAAGCAGTGTTGAAACACGGCAGACACAGGAAATGAACGGCATCGGACTCGAAGCACAGGTGCAATTTAATACCTGGCAGCAGTTCAGGCAGCGTATATCGAACGCTTTCAGGGGGTTATTCGGTTTAAACAGAAGGGATGATGAATCTGGCGGCACGGAAGAAGATGCCGGTGATTCAATTGCAGAATATAATTAGTAATTAAAAATACAGAATGAGTAAAAAAGACAGATTAAGTTCATTAGAAAAGAGAATCATAGAAATTTTAAAATCCTATCCAGACGCGTCTATTCCGATACCGCTGCTGATGGATGCGTTATCACTGCCCAAAAAAGGGGAGAAAAAAATAAAGAAATCGGTAAATCGATTAAAACAGCTGGGTCACGTATTTGTTACCAAAGGAAATTTAGTACGGCTAAATGAAGCCACAGAGGATGACGACAACGTCTACACCGGCAAGCTGGATGTAACCAGCCATGGAGACGGGTACGTTATTGTTGAGGGGAGAGATCAGGATATAAAGATATCCCAGCGGTTTATGAGCACCGCTCTGAACGGTGATACGGTGAAAGTAAAACTTACCGGCTATCACAAAAAGAGCAATAAGCCCATGGGCAAAATTGATGATGTTGTTGAAAGAGCTGATTCACTGCTTGTTGGGACACTCAAAGAAGTGGCCAAAAACACATATCTGATCGAAACAGACCATCAATCTTCACGGGTCGATTTTTTCGTAGATCCTAAAGATATGAATGATGCCAAACCCGGCGATAAAGTCACATTCAGGCTTATCCAGTGGGAAGACGTCAGGGGATATCCTCAGGCAAAAATTCAAAAAACCTTTGGACCGGCTGGCAGCAATGAGGCGAATGTGCTCTCAATTTTAGCTGAAAAACAGTTTGAATCATCATTCCCACCGGAAGTAGAAAAGTTTGCCAAGGAGGTTCCGGAAAAGATACCTGAGGATGAAATCAAAAAACGGCGGGATATGCGGGACGAAGTTGTATTGACTATCGACCCTGCCGATGCCAAAGATTTTGATGACGGTCTCAGCATCCAAATACTCGATAATGGTAACTATTACCTTGGCGTCCACATTGCAGATGTTACCCATTACATGCCGAGAAGTACGGTACTTGACGAAGAAGCTATTGAAAGAGCAACAAGTGTATACCTGGTTGACCGGGTGATACCAATGCTCCCTGAGTACCTGAGTAACGGTGTGTGCAGCCTGCGCCCACATGAAGATAAACTTGCGTACAGCTGTTTCATGGAGATTGCTCCAAACGGGAAACTGATCGACCACTCTATTGAAGAGACTGTTATTCATTCCAAACAGCGTTTTGTATATGAAGAAGTTCAGGAAATTTTAGACGGTAAAGCAGACCACAAGTTTAAAGAAGAACTAAAAACACTTGAAAAGCTCGCTAAAACCCTGCTTGAAAATCGATTCAACCAGGGATCGATCAATTTTGAAACTCCTGAACCAAAATTCGTACTCGACGATGATGGAAAACCGGTTGATGTAGTAATTAAAGAGCGAATCTTTGCTCACCGATTAATTGAAGAATGTATGCTGATGGCTAATAAAACCGTAGCCAAGCATGTAGACTCACTTCGAAAGAAAGTGCGCGGAGATAAAACTGCGAAAAGTGATCATCCGTTTTTATACCGTGTGCATGGCGAGCCGGATCTTGAAAAACTGAATAATATCAAGGAGACGGCAAAACCACTGGGCATACACTTTGATCTGAAAGGAGGCATCAGCGCCAAAAAAATTAATGACCTTCTTAAGCAGGTAGAAGATACCTCACTTGAAAATATTATCAACGGACTGATGCTCAGATCAATGGCTAAAGCTGAGTACTCACCGAAGAATATTGGTCATTTTGGGCTTGGTTTCAAACACTATGCACACTTTACCAGCCCCATCCGCCGTTATCCCGATGTGATTGTTCATCGTCTATTGAAGCGCTACAACGCCGGATCCAGTGAATACACTTACGATAAGCTTATTGAACTTGGTGAACATTGCAGCGAAAAAGAGCGTTACGCTGTAGAAGCGGAACGAGATTCCGTAAAACTAAAGCAAGTTGAATTTCTTTCTGACAGACTTGGTCAAAATTTTGAAGGTACCATTAGCGGTGTTACCGAGAATGGTCTTTACGTTCAAATTAATGATATATACTGCGAAGGAATGGTGCGCGTTAGCGATTTGAAGGATGATTACTACGTGTTCCATCCAAAAATGCACTGTTTGATCGGCAGATCGAAAGGCAAAAAGTTTAGATTGGGTGACACTATTAAAGTGAAAGTTGTTAAAACAGATCTTGAAAAAAGACAGATAGACCTGACTCTGGGCGATAATTAACTACTAATAAACTGTACGAATATGCAGACTCGATACAAATTTTTTCTGATTTTTCTGCTCACACTTTTCCTGGGAACAGCAGTAACCGAACAGCTTTTTGCTCAATACTTCTTTTTTGGGAAAAATCGGGTTCAGTACGATACGTTCGATTGGCGGTTCATCGAAACCGACCATTTCGATATCTACTACTACGACTCCAGAAACTACCATCTGGCCCAGTTTACCGCAGAAACTGTGGAGTCTTCTCTCAAGCAGTTAAATCAGGATTTTGATGATCAGCTGACAGATCGTATACCGGTTATTATTTACGATTCTCACAGCGACTTTTCACAAACAAATGTCGTTCGTCTGCCTGTAGATGCACAGGGAATTGGAGGTGTTACCGACAAGTTCAAAAACAGAATGACCCAGCCTTTTATGGGTGATTATGCTGACTTCAGGCGTACTTTACAGCACGAGCTTCTGCACGCTTACATCAACGATGTCTATTATGGCGGAAATGTACAGTCTATTGTAAGTAATAATATTCAGCTTCGATTTCCTCTCTGGTTTGAAGAGGGGCTGGCCGAATATTTAGCTCTTAAATGGGACACACAAACCGACATGTACATACGGGATGCTATTTTAAATAATTACCTCCCTCCCATTCAGCAGCTTGGTGGATTCTTCGCGTATCGCGGCGGACAGGCATTCTGGTATTATATCGAAGATCAGTATGGGCGTCCAAAAATAACAGAGATTTTACAGCGCATTAAATCAACGAGAAATATCCGGCTCTCCCTGGTGCAGTCTCTTGGTCTGGAAATTGACGAGCTCTCTGAACGCTGGCAGGAATACTGGAGGCAGAGGTACTTTCCGGAAGTAGCCGAGCGTCAGTCTCTGAGCAGTGTTGCCACACAGATTACAACCAGAGCCCGATCAGGTTCATACAACACCAGTCCTGCTATATCTCCACGAGGAGACCGTATAGCCATGATATCCAACCGCCGGGGTGTGTTTGATGTGGTTGTGGTTGATGCCAATACCGGAGAGCGCATCAAAACTATTGTTAGCGGTGCGGATAATCCTATGTTTGAAGAGCTGAACATTTTGAATCCAAATTTGAGCTGGTCTCCTGATGGCAGTAAAATTACCCTGTCCAGTAAATCACAAGGCTCTTACAATTTAGCCATTGTTGATTATGAAACCCTGAACAGTGAGACGATTCGGTTTCCAAGCCTGGATGCGATCAACTCCGTAGCATGGTCACCGGATGGTAATAAGATTGCTTTTGATGGCAATATGGGACCGTATCAGAACATTTTTGTTTACAATCTGCAAACCGGTGATTTCCAGACTATAACAAATGATGTGTTCACTGACGTAGAGCCCGCCTGGGGTCCTGATTCTGAAATGGTCTACTTTGTATCCAACAGGGGCGGAATGTTAAACCCTGAAGCCGCCAAAGCCGGTTATTCCATCATGCAGGATGACTCATTCTATGAAACAGATCTCTATAGAATCCGGCTTGGAAGCAATCGTATTGAGCGGCTTACAAACACACCGAACTGGTCGGAAAGGCAGCCTACCCTCACAGGCAATGGGCGTATGCTATTTGTCTCTGATCAAAATGGAATTCCGAATATTTACGAGTATGATTTAAACAGCAGAACGGTTCATCCGATTACTGATTTGCAATCTGGTGTTATGCAAATTTCGGTTTCTGTTGACGGAACAAGAGTTGCATTTAACTCATTAAACCAAGGATTTCCCGATATTTTCATGCTTCGGTCTCCGTTTGACAGACGCATGAACCGGCAGCTAACGCCGAACACTTGGGCTCAGGAAAGAGCAGCGACCCGTCCCGGCGACCGGGTACCGGCTATCCGATATGCTCAGGAGATGATCCAGAACAGACCCATGGGTAATGTCGTTACGTCGAGAGTTTTACAGGATGCACCCGTTACCGGTCATGAACGAATGATTGAAACGCGGAGAGATACTACCGATCGTGATACAACTACCCGCACAGATCGTATCGATTTCAGAAACTACCAATTTGGCGAGGCAGTGGTTCAGGATACCACCATTGAACTCCGCGACGACCCTCGTAAATTTGAACCGACTGCAAACACTACCGAAGATGGTCTCTACCAACCTAAAGAGTATCGACTGAACTTCTCGCCCGATTTCAGTTATGCAGCGGGGCAAATCAGTACATATTACGGAACCTCAGCTTTCGCATTCGTAACGCTGACGGATCTTTTTGGTGATCATGAAATTTCATTCGGTTCAAATTTAGTTTTTGACCTCAGAAACAGTGATTACACATTTCAGTATGGCTATCTGAGAAATCGAACCAATTTCTTTACATCCTTTTTCCATCAATCCAGAAACTTCCAGACATTTAGTGGCGAGTTACTTCGGTTCAGAACTTTTGGTGCTTCTGTTGATTTTCAATACCCTCTAAACCGCTATCAAAGAGTTGATTACGGCGTATCCGGTATTGGATTGGCAAGGGATTTCAGCTCCGTTCGGGGGACGGGTTCAAGAAATTTAAGCAATGAAAGAAGTTACTTCCTCTACCCACAAGTTACGTTTACCGGAGACTACACAATACCCGGTTTCATAACTCCGCGCGGCGGTAATCGCTACTCGGTCCGGCTGGCAGCCAGTCCTCCTCTAACATCTGAAACACCACAGTTTGCTACACTTTTAGGAGATTACAGGCAATACTTTGATCTGGGATCTCGCTACTCAATAGCTTTGCGTGGCGCCGGTGCCGTATCTTACGGACGTGATTCTCAAACATTCTTCATGGGGGGTATGCTTGGATGGATCAACCAGCGATGGAGTGATGCCGAAATTCCATTTGAGCGACTTGCCGATACATTCTTTACACTTCCTGCAACTCCGCTCAGAGGTCACGAATTCAATACAATTTTCGGTGACAAGTTCACGCTGATTAATGCTGAGTTCCGGTTTCCGCTCTTTGCAGCCGTACTCCCGGGGCCTATCCCCATCCTTCCGTTATGGAACATCACAGCCGTTGCTTTTGTGGATGCCGGAGCTGCATGGGGATTTGAAGTACCCTACTCCCGATTTACGGATCAAACAGGCGAACCGATCGTTTACTTTGAAAACCCCGCAGGACTGGACTGGAAAATTGGTACGAAACGAGAGGAATTTATCAATCCGCAGACCGGCCTCCTGAGAGAAGGCGAGCCACAGCAAGGCGATATACCCGCCAGCTTTGTGGACGGTGATATTCTGATTGGTGCCGGATTCGGATTGCGTACAATTCTGCTTGGGCTTCCCTTCCGATACGACATCGGCTGGCCGTATGAACGCACCGGGTTTGGCAGCAGCCCGATTCACTACTTCTCCATCGGTATTGATTTTTAACCAATACTTGGAAGTTTAATTTTCAGACATAAAAAAACCTCATCTGATAAAAATCGGATGAGGTTTTTTATTTACAAAAGAAAATATTTTACTCTTTATCTTCGCCTGAAAAAGCATTGTAAACCATAAGCAGATCTTCAGCTACTTCTTCTTTTGTTCGTCCTTCGATTCTATGCCGAGGAACCATTGCCTTAATCTCACCGTCTACGAAAAAAGCAAAAGCCGGAGATGACGGAGGATATTCACTGAAATACTCTCTGGCTCGCGCCGTAGCTTCCTTATCCTGCCCTGCAAATACGGTTACGAGATGATCGGGTTTATGATCAGTTTTTTCCAGCGAGAGCCCAACTGCCGGCCTTGCATTACCCGCTGCACATCCACAAACGGAGTTAATAACCATCAGCATGGTTCCTTCATTATACTCCTTCATGACGCGGTCAACGTCTTCGACTGTTTTTAGCTCTTCTACACCTAAATCCGTAAGTTCTTCACGCATCCAGGATGTATCAGGACCTATTCCAAATCCAAATTGCATATCTGTTCGATTTTTAAATGCTAAATTTTATTTGCTCAAATATAACGATATTTCTCTACAATATTTTAAACCGCTGAAGCGATAATCTATTGCAACGAAATCAATGTCGATCTCAATATTTCAAACTAAACATTATGACGTTTCGTTTTCATAACCTTTTTTTTCTCCCTGTGATCCTCTTTGCAGTATCTTGCGGAAGTACCAATCAGTTTAATGCTGCTCAGCTCAATGCTCCTATTTCTGTAGATGGTAACCTATCCGATTGGAATACAAACCAGACTCTGTTCGACGATCGCGACCACGCAAACTACTACTCCGCTTACGATGATGAGTTTCTCTACCTATTTATCGACATACGCAGTGCATACAAAGATGCAACCGTAAGGCGATCCGGCTTTACAGTATACCTTAGCGATGATGAAGATTCCCGCAAAGATGTTGGAATAAGTTTCCCACCCGGCACATTTAATCTGCTGAGAGAATATCCGGGTGCTTTCAGTTCGTTTACCAGAGAATCAGACTGGTTAAACAAACCTGAAAATCGTGAACTAATGGAGAGATTAAATGAAGAGCTTTTTGATCGAGTAATGATTGTTCAGCGATCAAACGGCGGAGAGCCATCTTATGGTTTTGTTGATAAGTCTCAGCTGGAAGTAGACGGAATGGAAGTTGCAATCAATACAGACAGCCGCACTATCGGCGTTGAGCTAAAAATTCCCCGAGACGGTTCATCCATCTACGGATTCAGCGGCAACAGGGTTTGGTTAGGTTTTGCTGTTGAGCCTCCATCGTTTAGAATCCAGGGAAGTTCCGATTATTCAGCAACTTCTTCAGGTCAGCGAGATCGGTATGGAAATCGTCAGCGTAACCGAACCAATCCAAATGCAAATATGGCACGTAACCTGGGACAAATGGAGCGTTGGCATATTATCAGGTTTGATGATTAACCAGGTTGCCGTAAACCTTTACCGGCTACTATAAACGCCAGAAATTATATCTTGCAATAAAAAAAGCGCCTGAATAATCAGACGCTTTTTTCTTTAAATCGTGATTTAGCAGAAATGCTTACTTAGCATCCTGATAATTTTTCTCTACCTGATCCCAGTTTACTACATTCCAGAATGCGCTGAGGTAGTCTGGTCTTCTGTTTTGGTAATTTAGATAGTACGCATGTTCCCAAACATCTACTCCTAAAATTGGAGTTAATCCGTCCATATAAGGACTATCCTGATTTGCAGTGGATGCTACTACCAACTCGCCGGAATCGTCCACGCACAACCAACCCCATCCAGAGCCAAATTGAGATGCAGCGGTTGATGAAAATTTCTCTTTAAATTTGTCAAAGCTTCCAAACTTCTTGTCGATGGCTTTTGCCAAATCACCTGATGGATTTCCACCGCCATTCGGCGACATCACTTTCCAAAAGAGATTGTGATTTGCATATCCGCCACCACTGTTAATTACTGCCTGCTTTTTATCTGCAGGAACCTCATCAATTCGTCTCAATACCTCTTCAATTTCAAGGTCTGCAAACTCATGACCTTCAAGGGCTGCATTCAACTTATTAGTATACCCCTGATGGTGCTTTCCATGGTGAATTTTCATGGTTCTTTCGTCAATATGCGGTTCAAGCGCATCATGATCGTAAGGTAATTCAGGTAATTCGAATGACATAAAATTTCTGTTTTAAATTAAAGTTTTTGTTTTGATAACGCTCTTAATGGCATGGCGTTATACCTTCTTCTATTCAGACAAAAAATTACAGACTGAAAACGTTCCAACAAAATTTAAATCTTATTTGGTATTTTGTTTGATGTTGGGAGCATATCATAGCTAACTTCAGTCTTATTGCAGTTTTAAATAATTGAACAATTATTATGAGTTTTGATTACGACGTAATTATTATTGGCAGTGGCCCGGCCGGATTTTCATGTGCCATGCAGAGCACTAAATTTGACAAAAAAGTATTGATGGTAGAAGCAGATGATAACCATCTTGGAGGTTCCTGGCTAAATAAAGGTACGGTACCCAGTAAAGCATTGAGAGAAGCAGCAGATCTGATACAGGATTTTCACACGCAATTTGGAGACGAGAAAGGCAGAAAACCCTACGAGCGTTTCAAAATGGAAGATCTGCTCAGTTACAAAAAAAGTGCTCTTGAGAGTAAAAATACAAAGGTTAAGTCCGACCTGATTAAAAACGAGGTTGAAACTGCGCGAGGCTGGGGAGAAATTGTTGACGAACACACCGTTCAAGTAAAAACCAGCCTTAACCAATCGGTTACTTATACAACCGAAAATATTTTAATTGCCACCGGAAGCAGTCCAACGTCTCCGGAAAATTTCGAAATTGATCATACAAATATTCTGGATTACAACTCAATTCTGAATATCACTCACATTCCCAGAAGATTAGTTATTGTTGGCTCCGGAGTAATCACTTTTGAATATGCTACAATTTTTTCCTCTCTAGGTACAACCATTACCATATTAAATGAATCAGATCAGTTTTTACCATTTCTGGACCATGAGATTAATGAGGATGTATCCAAAGTTTTAAAGAAGAAAGGTATTTTGATTCATCCGTCGGTTACCGTTAATGAAATTAAGCCTAACCCTTTACGGACCTGTATTGAAGTACTTTATAAAACTGCTGCTGAAGACCGGCTTCAGGTTCTGGAAACGGATCAGGTTCTGTATGTTGGAGAAAAATCTCCCAACTCTGAGAATCTTTTTAATAAATCCCTGAATATCGAACTGGATAGTACCGGTTACATTGTTACGGATGAGAACTACCGCACCGGTATAAAAAATATTTATGCTGCCGGAGATATTACAGGTACCCCTACCTCTGCTTCCACTTCTTTCGTTCAAGGCAGGTTAGCAGCTTGCAGTATGTTCGACATCCCAGCCGAATCACCTTCCGGTGATGTTCCTTATGGAATCTACTCAATACCTGAAATTTCAGGCATTGGATTGACAGAGAAGCAAGCCGAAGAACTTGGAATTGATGTAACCGTCGGCAGAGCCTACTACGAAAATCTGACGTATGCCGATATCAATCACAGAACAGATGGAATGCTGAAGCTGGTTTTTCGTACAGACAATTTGAAATTATTGGGAGTTCACATTTTTGGTGATCACGCTACAGACTTGATCCACTTAGGCCAGAGTATTATGGCTCAGGATGGGTCTATTAAATACTTTATTGAGCACGTCCTCAACTATCCTACCTACTCGGAAGCGTATAGGATTGCAGCGTTTAACGGTGTGAACAGGGTTTACAAGGCAGGTGTGAAATACAAGAGTATCCTGGAAAAATAGCTCTCAAATGAGATTAAATAAAAAAACCGCTTCGTATTAATCGGAGCGGTTTTTTATTTCTATACGTAATGAATGGCCATTTTCAATCCCTCTGAATCCACGGGGGGATTTTTGGGAATGGTTTTAATTCCATTCTCTATAGATTGCTTGGCTGCCAGAGCCAGAGCCATTGAATCTACTATATCATCTTCATCAACCTGGTTACGCCGATACTCCTCTTTTATATCCCGGAAAAAATCGTCAGCAATCTCTTCTCTGTCTATAATTAAACCCAGGCGATGGCGAAGACCTTTTTTGGTATTCTTTTTTTGATAGATCATCCCACCGTTCAGATTCATAAAGATAAGTTCGGGATGGCTCTCCAGTACAGTTTCTTTCAGCTCTTCGTGTTCTGATAAAAGCTGATCCAACAACCTGATTTTTGGAGTGATATTCCAGGCCTGAACTGTGAGTTTCTTTTCGGTATACTCATAGCTCTGCATGTTGGCTTCAACATATGATGGGGCGTGAAGCGCCGGACGAATCGGAGGACTAAAAACACTTGGAGCATATTCCGCACCTAATGTTTTTCTCAGCTCTTTATCACATTCACGGGTATACTCCTCATCTTCCAGCCCGATTGGCATATCGATGAATACCCGATCAAATTCAAGCAGAGCATTTAAAAAGTCTTCGTTCTTTTCAATAATCCTGTACTCCGGATTTTCATCAAAAGTGATGAGTATCCACCCGGCCTTACAACCGTCAATTCCTGCAGTTTTCAAATCTTTCGTAGTTAAATTTTTGCTGTTTTTCGTAGTGATATGTGAAGTTCTTTCAACTGCTCTTCGTCAACTTCACTCGGGCTGTTGTCCATTGGGCTTTGAGCACGCTGGTTTTTCGGAAAAGCAATAACATCCCTCAAGCTCTTGGCACCGGCCATCAACATCACAATTCGATCCAGTCCCAGAGCAATACCACCGTGTGGCGGTGCACCATATTTAAACGCATCCAATAGAAATCCGAATTTCTCTTCAGCCTCTTCTTCATCAATGCCTAACAACGTAAACATACGCTGCTGAAGTTCCGGAGTATGAATACGAATGGATCCTCCGCCGATCTCATTTCCATTCAGTACCAGATCGTAAGCACGGGCTTTAACTGATTTCGGATCCGATTCCAGTTTCTCCATATCTTCATCTCTTGGTGATGTAAATGGATGGTGAAGAGCGTGGTACCTCAAATCTTCTTTCGACCATTCAACCAGAGGAAAGTCAGTTACCCATAAAAACCTTGTCTTATTCTTATCAATCAGATCGAACTGATTACCTATGATCAAACGCAAACCGCCCATCTGCTTATACACATCCGGTGCAGGACCTGCAAGAATCAGCACCAGATCTCCATCTTCTGCTTCGGAAGTTTTGGTCATATTCTGCATGGTCTCTTCATCCAAAAACTTTCCGACGCTGCAGGTAATCTCTCCGTCATTCAACTTCATGAAAATCATACCGGCTGCACCGGTTTCAGACGTCACTTTGTCGGTTAACCGGTCCAGCGCACCTCGCCCCATGCTTCCCTCTCCGGGAACGGTAATCGAAAGAACACGCCCGCCTTTATCTACTGTCGATTTAAAAATTTTAAACCCGGATTCAGCCACATCATCAGAGATATCGTGAATCTTTATGCCAAACCGAAGATCCGGTTTATCGGAACCGTAGGTAGTCATCGCCTCCTCATATTTCATCCGCGGGAATGGAGTTTTTAGCTCTACCCCCAGGTGTTCCTTCCAGATTTCGGCCATCAGTTTCTCGTGCTCTTCGTAGATAATTTCTTCATCCACAAACGACATTTCAACATCCACCTGGGTAAATTCAGGCTGACGGTCTGCACGCAAATCCTCATCACGGAAGCACTTTACAATCTGGAAGTAGCGGTCAAAACCGGATACCATCAACAGCTGCTTGTAGGTTTGCGGACTTTGAGGCAGTGCAAAAAACTTACCAGGATTTACCCGGCTCGGCACCAGATAATCGCGGGCGCCTTCGGGGGTTGATTTCATCAATACCGGAGTCTCAACTTCTGCAAAATCACGATCGTGATAAAAATTTCGGATTGTGTGATACACCTTCGAGCGAAGTATCAGATTTTTCTGCATGTCAGACCTTCTGAGATCTAAAAAACGGTATTTCAACCGGGTCTCTTCGTTGGTTTTCAGATCATCCTTAATTTCAAATGGCGGAGTCTCAGCTTTTGAGTAAACTTTCAGCTCGTTCACTTCCACTTCAATCTCCCCTGTTTTCATCTCAGGATTGATCGTTTCATCACTACGGTTCAGCACATTACCTTTCACACCAATCACATGTTCAGACCTCAATTCCTCAGCCAGGGTGTGAAGCTTACTGTTCTTCTCATCAAAAACAACCTGGGTAATTCCATAGCGGTCTCTCAGATCGATAAAAATAACTCCGCCCAAATCCCGGCGTTTTGATACCCATCCGTTTAAAACCACTTCTTTTTTCTTATCATCAACTGTAAGCTCACCGCAGGTATGGGTGCGTAACCAACTCATAAATCTCTGTTTTATGTATTAAAAATCATTTTCAATTCAAGTTTGGTAAAATAAACAATATTGTAACCATTCGCTTATACCCTTTTAGAAGATTTCTATGGAATACATCGTCATTATTAATCTTTTTTCCTCATTCTTCCTTTGTGGACTGATATGGCTGGTACAGCTGGTTCACTATCCTTTTTTTCGCTACGCTGACCTACACGCATTTGAAGAGGCGATGTCATTTCACAAAAAGAAAATATCCCTGATTGTTGTGCCTGTCATGTTTGCAGAGCTGTTGAGCTCATTCTGGCTCTCACTCTTTTCTGATCTTTACACAGCTTTTCACGTAGCCGGTCTTGTCATTGTATTGGTTATTTGGATTGTAACATTCACCACACAGGTTCCGCTGCACAGTAAACTTTCAGAAAAGCGTGAACCGGATGTTATTCATAGACTGGTGAAGTCAAACTGGATTCGAACACTGCTCTGGACAATCAAGGCATTTCTTGGAGTCTGGCTTCTCAGAATATATCTAATTTAGTAAGTGACACACCCCCCCTTCCTGTAATAAGTTAGAAAGGAATAATATTCCTTCTAATATTCTTTACTTTTTCAAATAAAAAAGTATATTCAAAGTCCTTTTCCACGCAAGTCGGCTTTGGACCATGAATAAAATCAAGGTTTTAATTGCAGAAAATTTTGACATCTACAGACATGGTTTAAGAAGTATCCTGTCTGATTCAACATCAATCTCTGATGTGAAAGAGACGAAGTCTGCTAAAGAGCTGATTCAGGAGTTCAAAAGCCACTCTGACGCCGTTTGTATTATTTCATCAAACCTGGAAGGCTCAAACATCCACGATTTAATGCAGCGTCTGGAAAAAATCACCCCCTCCCCTAAAGTTGTAATTCTCACCTATTCAACCGATGTAAACCACCTCAACCAGTCTTTAAAAGCAGGTGTAAAAGGTTACCTGATGAAAAACTGTTCTTCTGATGAATTAAAATCTGCAGTTTCAGAAGTTGCCAAGGGTGAGAAAGCTTTCAGTAAGTCTATATCTCAAATTATGGCAGACAGGTATGCCGACGAAGCCAAGAAACCGTCGGGCGGAAAGAAACTTACCAAACGCGAGTCTGAAGTTTTGAAGCTTATCGTTGAAGGTCACACCAGTCCGGAGATTGCCAAAATGCTTTTTATAAGCCCCAGAACTGTTGAAACCCACCGGTCAAACTTGATGAACAAATTGAAAATCAAGAACACTGCGGCACTTGTACGATATGCTCTTGAAAAAACTGAAATTGGCTAATTCCCACCTATCCGTAAAAGTACGTAGATAAAATTACTTGCTTCTACTTATTGCACGATCGGCTTGATAAAAGTAAGTTACTTATGCAAATGGGGTAATAGCCGTCTGTAGATGATATTTAGCAGTCCTCTTTGATCGGAGGGCTGCTAATTTTTTTTTGCAGACATTTCTCATCTTCAATAACCCCTAAATTTATCCAACTCCTACTGCTCTAATGCCTATCACTAAACAGCAAAAGATACTGGTTCAAAACTGGCTGCAAAATCGCGCGCCGAACAGTTCATGCTCCGTTTGCGGAAAAAGTAAATGGATAATTGGAGATATCATCGCACCCACGGTTACATTTCAGGGAAAAGATATAGACATAAGCGGCGACAGCCATCCTATGGTCCAGATTATTTGTGGCAACTGCGCAAAAGTGGAGCTATTTGATGCCGGTATGATTGGGTTACTATAATTGAATCCGCGAAGCCTGCCTTTAAATATAAAAGCCCGAATTCAAGGAATGAATACGGGCTTAAAAGTATCGTGGGGCGGACTTGAACCGCCGACCTCCGGGTTATGAATCCGACGCTCTAACCACCTGAGCTACCACGACATAACAATAATATTTCCAAATGTATCATATACTATTCAATCGGTTCGGACTTGAATCGACGTTCCTAAAACTTTCGGGATATGAATCCGACGCTCTAATCCCGAGTACTCGGGAAGCTACCACAACATTCGTCAATACGTTTTTTCAATTCGTTTTCAAGAGAGCATCAAATATATCACTTTTTTTATACAAAGTTGAAATCCAAAAGTGGACTTTTTTGAATTTTCCATACCTATCTCTTCTAAACCAATTGTAGTAACAAAATGTTACTTTATCTTAAGTGCAGTTCGGAGTATTTTAAACCACATAAATAATAAGAATCTGCATTGTCGTACGGGCTCTTAAACATGACCTTGCGGCACAAAAACTGTAAACCACTCTTTACTGATGGCTAAAAAAATCACAGATAGAAAAGACGACTACTCTCAATGGTACCTGGATGTGGTAAAAGAGGCTAAACTGGCCGACCACTCCCCCGTTAGAGGATCGATGATCATTCGTCCCAACGGTTTTGCTCTTTGGGAAAATATGAAGCAGGCACTGGACCGGATGTTTAAAGATACCGGCCACGAAAATGCCTATTTCCCTCTTTTTATCCCAAAATCTTTTCTATCGAAAGAGGCGCAACATGTTGAGGGTTTTGCTAAAGAGTGTGCGGTAGTAACCCACAGCCGGCTCAAAAGTGTTGATGGCGGTGTTGAAGTAGATCCGGATTCGAAGCTTGAAGAAGAACTGATTGTACGTCCCACCTCTGAAACTATTATTTGGGACGCATACGGTAAATGGATTCAATCTTATCGCGATCTTCCCATTTTGATCAACCAGTGGGCGAATGTGGTTCGGTGGGAAATGCGAACCCGCCTCTTTCTTAGAACAATGGAATTTCTGTGGCAGGAAGGTCACACCGCTCACGCCACAGAGGCTGAAGCAGTAGAAGAGACCCGGAAGATGCTGGAAGTTTATAAGACATTCGCCGAAGAGTTTATGGCCATGCCGGTTATAACAGGTGTAAAAACCGAATCTGAGCGTTTTGCCGGTGCAGTGGATACATATTGTATCGAGGCGCTGATGCAGGATGGTAAGGCCCTTCAGGCCGGTACTTCCCACTTTTTAGGGCAAAATTTTGCAAAGGCTTTCGACGTAAAATTTCAGGATCAAGATGGTGAGCACAAATATGTCTGGGCTACAAGCTGGGGTGTTTCTACAAGACTAATTGGCGGATTGATCATGACTCACTCAGATGATAACGGCCTGGTACTGCCTCCTAAACTGGCACCAAATCAGGTGGTAGTTGTGCCGATCTACAGAGATGATGAACAGCGCGAGGTTGTGCTGAGTTACGCACAGCCTATCATTGATGAGCTGCGTGATAAAGGAATTACCGTTAAACTGGATGATCGAGATAACTTCAAACCGGGATGGAAATTTGCCCAGCACGAAGCAGAGGGGGTTCCTCTCCGAATTGCGATCGGACCTCGTGATGTTGAAAATAAAAATCTGGAGCTGGCACGACGCGACACCCTTGAGAAGAGCATCGTACCTCTTACCGGAATTGCCGATCATATCGAAGAGTTACTGGAGACCATACAGGAAGACCTGTTTAAATCGGCCAAACAACGTATGGATGATTCTACAAGAAACGTAGACAGTTACGACGATTTCAAAAAAGAGATTGAAAACGGTGGATTTATCTGGGCTCACTGGGATGGAACTCCGAAAACTGAGGAGAAGATCAAAGAGGAAACGAAAGCAACCATCCGCCTGATTCCTATTGATGAAGATGATCCTATTCCGGGAGAGTGTATGGTTACCGGAAAACCTTCGAAACAGCGCGTACTGTTTGCCAGATCATATTAAAACCAGAATATGACTATAGATCCCGATATACCAGCATCGCACCAGCTCTTCACAGCTGAGCAATCACGATTGATAGACCAAAAAACCATTGAAGAGTTTGGTATAGACGGGTTCACCCTGATGGAAATTGCAGCAAAGGGAGCTGCTGAAACGATACAACAAGTATTAGGCCCGGACCGCCATGGGCTATTTATATGCGGCAAAGGAAACAATGCCGGCGATACCCTTGCCGCTGCCAGGTATTTGGTTGATAATTACGGTCATACGGCTCACTTATACTTTTCATTCGGAAAAGACGACCTAAGCCCGGACACCCAAAAAAATCTGCATCTTTTAGAAAAACTGGCTGAAGAGAATCTCCCAATCACGTTTATCGGAGATCTTTCCGAAAACGAACTCAACTCTTGTGATTATATCGCAGATGGCATTTTTGGAACCGGATTAAACAGCAATGTACGCCCCCCTATTGATGAGATCATTCAAAAAATAAACAGGGCAGGAAAAACTGTTTTTTCCATGGACATTCCATCAGGACTCAATGCTGATTCCGGAAAAGTTCAAGGAGTAGCCGTTAATGCTGATCATACCTGTACCTTTGGAACACAAAAGATTGGACTGTATTTGGATAGAGGACCGGACATTGCAGGCAAGATCTCATTTATAGATTTACCTTTTCCCTCCTATCTGAGAAAAGATTTTGCGATCAAGCTTGATGAAGAACTTTACTCCGTACTTCCGGATTTAACTCGTAAAGCACGGCATAAGTATGAGTCCGGAGTTGTTCATTTGGTTGCCGGCTCAAAGGGTTTAACCGGTGCGGCAGTTATGGCAGCCAGAAGTGCATGGAAGCATGGAGCCGGATCTGTAATTCTTTACACGCCTGAAAAGCTTCTTTCAGTTTATGAAGCCTGTCTGCCGCAAGTTATAAAAGTAGTACTCGCAAATTCTGATTCATACAGTACTGACCACACTGAAATTATTTTAAATAAAATTGCAGAGAAACCGGGGGTACTGCTCATTGGTCCCGGAATTGGAACAGGTCAAAAAACTAAAGAGTTTGCCCTGAATCTTTTAAAAAACTATAAAGGGCCGGCCGTAATTGATGCGGACGCACTTTCAATATGGGATAAGCTAAAGAATCTGCCCGATTCACAGAAAAAGAGGTGGCTGTTAACTCCTCATCCCGGAGAAGCCCTAAACTATTTAAAACTTACTTTTGAAGATGATTTTGAGCGGTTTCGCTTCCCTAAAGAGTTTTCTGATAAGCATCATACCTCCTTATTAATGAAGGGTAATCCGGTTTTTTATCACTCTGAACATCTTTCATTTATTTCCGGATACGACACAACACCTTTCACCCGTGCTGGCTTTGGAGACGTTCTGGCAGGAACAATAGCAACTAAATGGGGAATAAGTGAAAGTATCCGGTGGGCTCCTGTTTTTGCTCTTTTAGACGGATACCAGGTTTTTAAAAATTCATCATCATCTTCATTCGGCCCTGAGCATCTCATATAATGAATAAACTTTTAAGCTTCCTTATCAGGAACAAGAAAATCATATACACTCTGTTGGTCCTGATTACCATCGCAATTTTAATACTCACACTTCTGCCGGCCAACAACCTGGGAAGTAATCGCCTTTTTCAATACGATAAGATTGGCCATTTTATGATGTTCTTCTCATGGACATTCGTGTTCGGGCTTTTACACATTTCCCGAAAACGGGAGGAGAGCAACCTGATATTCATCTTCTTTGCCGGTTCACTTTTCGGTATTGGTATCGAAATAATGCAGGGATTAATGCCTTTTGGCCGCTCCATCGATCTCTACGATGCAATTGCTGATATTTTAGGTACACTTACCGCAACATTTCTACTTTTTTTGATTAAACCGATCTATCCGCCCGACAAAGGTTTGTAAGTTTCCCCAAACTGAATTATAATATCGAACCTCAACGAAACGTTGGATAATTAGCTTCAAATCGTTTATACTTGAGCTAAGCGTATTAATTCTTTTAAAAACCCCTTGAAACAATGATTGAACGAAAAAAACCGGATGCTGATCTCAGGAATTACTATACGGTATTTCTTGAGCTTGGTCTCTTAGCTGCATTGGTGATTTTTATCATTGCTGTACGAATGGATTTAACCAGTCACGCTCCTGAAGAGTACACAATGGATGAGCAGGAAGTCGTGGAAATGGAAGAAATTATTCAAACACGTCAGATTGAAACACCTCCACCACCACCAAGACCACCGGTACCTGTAGAAGTACCAAATGATGAAATTATCGAAGATGTAGATATCGATATTTCTGCTGATCTTGACTTGGGAGGTTCATTGAGTGCACCACCCCCACCTCCACCGGCCGAAGATGACGAAGAAGAAGACTTCTTTGTTGTTGTAGAGGAGATGCCGGAATTGATTGGCGGTTTGGGTGAGCTTCAACAGAAGATTCGCTACCCTGAAATGGCTAGACGAGCCGGAATTGAAGGACGTGTTTACATTCAGTTTATTGTAAACGAGCAAGGACAGGTTGAAAACCCACAAGTTATCCGTGGAATTGGCGGTGGCGCTGACGAAGAGGCTCTGAGAGTTGTAAGTCAGGCTGAGTTCCGTCCCGGTATGCAGCGTGGACGTCCGGTTAGAGTTCAGTACAGTTTGCCAATTTTCTTCAGGCTGCAAAACTAATAGTCTACACATCCAACATTTTAAAAGCGTTTCAGAGTAATCTGAAACGCTTTTTTTATTTCTATCGAATCTTTTTTAGATAGGTATTCAGAACAATTTCTAAGTTTTTATACCCAACCATATCTAAAGCTTTATTGGCATCAACCCATTTCAGACCCGTTATCCCTTCTTCCTTCTGGGGCATCAACCCCTCTCTTCGATCTGTTTTCATTGAATACCAATAGGTTTTCTTTCCCACCTTTTCGCCTTTTATCTCATATTCATGATATGTTTCACACAGAAACCGGTCGATTTTCGGTAAGGGTACACCAACCTCCTCAGCAACCTCCCTAGCCGCGCACTCTTCAACCGACTCACCTTCTTCGAGTTTCCCCTTGGGCAAATCCCATACACCATTTCGTTTAATCAACAAGATATTGAGGGGGCTTTTATTATCAGTATAGAGCACGCCCCCGGCCGCAGTTAAAATATCCAAATCCTTAATCCTTGGATTCTTTTGGCTCTTCTTTGTCGCCTTTTTTCTTCTCATCGGCGTAATTCAAGCGGAGATTGGTCAGCGTTTGATCGAGATATTCGCTCACTTCTTTTGGCAGATTTCCTTTCGTAAAATGCTGCAGCATATTCAGTGTATCGATAGCAAATTTGGCAGAGCTTAAATCTCTTTCAATTTTTTCGGTCTGCGGGTTTTGAATTTTTCCCATTCCCATCATAGCAATCTGCTGGTGCTGTTGAATGAGCATTACAAAGAGTAGTTGTTGCTGTTGTTCCGGACTTAGATTTTCCGGTGCTTTTTGGTTTTCTTTACTCATGACTTTTGTTTCGTTCTTAATTAGAATTCAATGCGATGAAATCGTAAAGAGTTTGTATACTTATGTGAACCTGAAAATACAAAAATCAACAGACTAAATGGCTACCATTCAACCATTCAAGGGATGGCTACCTAAGCCCGAGCATGCAGATGAAATTGCGTGTGTCCCTTACGATGTCATAAATACTGAAGAGGCAAAGGAGCTTGCCCAGGGAAAACCCAATAGTTATTTGCATGTCATCAGGCCCGAAATAGACCTGCCGGACGGCACGCCTTTCAATGATGACCGGGTATATAAAAAGGGAGCTGAAAATTTAAAATCCCTTTTAAAATCAGAGCTTTTTGAGCAGGATGATAAAGTTGCAATCTACATCTATCAGATGGAAACAGATAATCACATCCAAACCGGTGTGTTTACATGTGCTTCCGTTCAAGATTACGACGACGATACAATTTTAAAGCACGAGCTTACACGTCCTGATAAAGAAGATGACAGAACCAAACATATTCTTACACAAGAGGCACACGCTGAACCCGTGATGCTCACATATCGTGATTCTGAAGACATCTCATTTCAGATTGAAAAAGTTACACTCACAAACCCTCCTTACATAGAACATGAGGGCGAAGGCGGTGTTACTCACAGAATCTGGAAAACATACACCACAGCCGATTTTGTAAAAGGTTTTTCAGAAATTGAAAAACTGTATATCGCAGACGGCCATCATCGATGTAAAAGTGCTTCCAGAGTAGCGGAACAGCTTCGGAAAGAACGAAACGTATTTCCCGGTGAAGCCGAATTTGAATACTTCCCGGTTGTGCTCTTTCCAATGTCTCAGATGAAAATATTACCCTATAACAGGGTGATCAAATCTGTTTCTGAAAAAAAGTTTAATGAAATAGAGAAAAAATTCAACCTGATTGAGACCAAAGAAAAATCTCCGGCTCAAAAAGGAAAAATCTCAATCTACTACTCCGGGAAATGGTGGAGTATGGATCTTCCGGCCCCTTCCTCAAAGAGTATTTCCTCATCGCTGGATGTAGCTCGATTGCAGGATGGCTTTCTGAATCCCGAGTTTGGAATTGAAAATCCCCGAACCGATAAAAACATCAGCTTTGTTGGCGGAATAAGAGGTACAAAAGAGCTCGAAAAGCTGGTTGATAGCGGCAAGTATGATTTGGCGATAAGCATGTACCCTACCGATATCCGTGAGCTTATAGACGTTTCGGATGCTGGCGAACTGATGCCCCCAAAATCTACATGGTTCGAACCCAAAATTAAATCCGGATTAATCGTTCACACATTTTAAATCAAATTAATTATGACACGAATACACAATTTTAGTGCAGGGCCGGCCACATTACCGGAAAGCGTTTTAAAGAAAGTTCAGGAAGAACTGCTGGATTATAAAGGCAAAGGTGCATCCATTATGGAGATGAGTCATCGTAGCCCGGAATACACCGAAGTGAATCGACTGGCCGTAGAAAGAATTAAAAAAATTACCGGTGCTGATGATGACTGGGAGGTTCTATTCCTACAGGGAGGTGCCAGCAGTCAGTTTATGATGGTAGCACACAATTTTCTAAATACAGATCGTACTGCAAACTATATAGACACAGGTACGTGGTCAGCAAAAGCCATTAAAGAGGCAAAACTATACGGTAATGTACATACATCATTCTCAGGTAAAGAAGGGGCTTACAGCCACATACCAACCGATGATGAACTCAGCTTTGCAGACGAAGCAGTCTATACTCATTTTACCAGCAACAATACAGTAGCCGGAACACAGTTCGCCACAGAACCGAAAAGCGATGCACCGCTGGTATGTGATGCATCATCTGATTTTCTATCGCGCCCTATTGATCTGGAAAAGTATGGTTTAATCTATGCCGGAGCTCAGAAAAATGTTGGGCCGGCCGGTGCCACTGTGGTTATGGTTCGAAAATCTTTCCTAGAAAAGCAACGCCCTGAAGCTATTCCGACTATTTTAAACTACAAAACTCATGTGGAGAAACTGTTTAACACTCCACCTGTTTTTGCAGTTTACATGATCAATTATGTACTGGAATGGATTCTTGAGAATGGCGGGCTTTCTTACTTCGAAAAATTCAGCGACGAAAAGTCCGGTTTGATCTATTCTGAAATCGATCAGGATGATTTTTACAGAGGTACTGTGGAAAAAGAAGCGCGCTCAAGAATGAACGTTACATTCAGGCTGCCATCTGAAGAGTTAGAGAAGAAATTTATCTCTGAGGCCGCCTCACAGAATCTGATGAATCTGAAAGGTCATCGTTCTGTTGGTGGTGTACGCGCCAGTATCTACAATGCTTGCAACATGGAAAGTGTAAAAGCTTTGGTAGAATTCATGGGAGAATTCAGAGTAAAGAATGGCTAATCTTAAATAACCCCCGTCAGTGATTATTTTCACCTGACGGGATTTCTCACCTAAATCAACCCAAAAAGTGTAAGAATGTGATCTACGCTATTGGGTACAAAAAAGATCAAGTAAAGAATTCCCCACAATGCACCGGCTATATGTGCTTGGTGATTAACATTTCCTCCCGCCCTCTTACTTTCAAATACACTGTACACCAAAAACAAAACACCAAAAATCCATGCAGGTATTGGGATTGGCAAAAGTATAATGATGATTTTTTCGGTGGGATAAAGAAAGATAAAGCCGAAAAGCACACTTTCGACCGCACCGGATGCCCCCAATGTTGCGTAGTTTGGATCATCTCTGTGAAACAAAAGAGAAGGAAGCGAAGAAAATGCCAGTCCGCTAAAATAAAGCGCAAGATAGTGGTGAATACCCAGTGTCTGCTCAATTACAACTCCAAAAAAGAACAGTACAAACATATTTACCAGAAGGTGCCCCATTCCGGCATGCAGAAAGCCTGATGTAATCACTTCGTACCAGGTTCCGTCTCTTATGGTACGGTACGGCCTTAACATACCGATTTCCATAAGTTTAGGCTGGATGTACAGAGCCAGCAATGAGATTGCAGCTGTTACAGCTATCAGAGTTAGAGTTACCGTCATAAACGTTATCTGCTTTAAGTTGAAGGGCTAAATATAACAATTCCACTCTTCCAATTGCCTTGAATATCTAAAGTGATTTTTCTTCATCACGTAAATTGCTAATTTCTCCCATCCCATTGTTTGATTGTAACCCCATTACTATGACTCATTTCTACAGAAATTTTTTACTGTTCACATTATTGACAATTCTGCTTTCTTCGTGTGGAGTTGTTCAAAGAAGTGTATCTCCCGATCGGGAAGACTATTCAGATTTAACACCCGGAGCTCTGATTGAGACAGGTGTAGCGAGTTGGTATGGTCCAAATTTTCACGGAAAATTAACTGCAAACGGTGAAGTTTATAATATGGATGCCATGACTGCAGCACATAGAAGCTTGCCGTTCAACACCGTTGTGCAAGTGGAAAATGTAACCAATGGCAAAACGGTAATTGTTCGAATTAATGATCGTGGCCCATACGCTCATAACAGAATTATTGATCTATCAAGAAAAGCGGCCCGGGAAATTGATATGATAGATGCCGGCACCGCTGAGGTGCAAATATATGTTGTCGAAGAGGGAGATCGCCCCCTATCAGAAACAAATCTGGGTAGTATAGAGACTTTTACCGTCCAACTTGCATCATTTAAAACAGAGAGAGAGGCGGAAAACTTTCTTAACCTAGTATCCGGTGCCCGAGTAGAGCCTGTGCCGGTTGCCGGAGAAACAGTCTACAGAATCTATTACGGTCTTTACGACACCCCCGATGAAGCGAGATCTGCTATGCAACGTTTGAGACGGCAAGGGTTTGATGGTTTTGTGAAACAGACACAAAATTAACTTTTTTCATATAAGATGGATTGATTTTTCATCTATTAGGGTTAACATGCCATAACTCTAAAATCAATTTTTATGAAGAAAAATATCATCGTAATCGGCAGCGGATTTGGCGGGCTTGCCACTGCTTCCAGGCTATTATCAAAGGGACACAACGTTAAAATATTCGAAAAAAGAGATAAACCGGGCGGACGGGCTTATGTTTATGAAATAAACGGGTTCAAATTCGACGGGGGCCCTACTGTAATAACAGCACCGTTTATGTTTGATGACATTTATGCTGCAGCCGGTAAAAAACGTGAAGATTACTTCGAGTTGGTTCCGTGCGATCCTTTTTACAGAATTTTCGACCATCACGGTAAGCCTTTCGACTACAACAACGATCATGAGTTTATCCTATCAGAAATCGACAAAAGAAATCCTTCTGACAAGAAAGGCTATGAGGAGTTCATCAAAACCACAAAACCGATCTTTGAAAAGGGTTTCGTTGAATTAGCAGACAAGCCATTTCTAAAATTTACCGACATGCTTAAAGTGGCTCCCGATCTTATCAAACTGCAGTCCCATAAATCTGTATATAAATATGTCTCTCAGTTTATAGAGGATGATTTTCTGAGACGGGCCTTCTCATTTCACCCTCTGTTAGTTGGCGGAAATCCATTTGATACTACGTCAATTTACTCCATGATCCACTATCTGGAGCGAGAGTGGGGTGTTCATTATGCAATGGGCGGAACCGGCTCCATTGTAAATGGTATGGTCAAACTGATTAAGGAACAGGGAGGAGAAGTCCATCTCAGTACTGAAATTGATGAGATCCTTGTAGAGAATGGCAAAGCGAAAGGTGTCCGTTTAAAAGATGGGGAGGTTCATAACGCCGATATCGTCGTGAGCAATGCAGATGTTGCCTTTACCTATAAAAAACTGATCGATAAAAAACATCGAAAGAAGTATACTGATCGGAAAATTGAGCGTACCAAGTATAGCATGTCACTATTTGTGATCTATTTTGGCACAAAAAAACGCTATAACGATACCAATCTGGAACACCACAATATTATCCTTAGCGAACGATATAAAGGTTTACTTGAGGACATTTTTGACAATAAAAAACTTTCTGAAGATTTCTCTCTCTATCTTCACATGCCCACAAAAACAGATCCATCCATGGCACCTGAGGGTCATGAAGCATTCTACGTACTCTCTCCTGTCCCGCATTTAGACGGAGAAACTGACTGGAATGAAATGGCACCAAAATACCGTGATGCGATTATGCAATTTCTTGAAGATAACTATCTGCCCGACCTGCAGGAGAATATTGTAGCTGAGCACTACATCGATCCAATTCACTTCAGGGATGACCTGAACAGTTATAAAGGGTCCGCTTTTTCTGTAGAACCGATTTTGACTCAATCGGCGTGGTTCCGACCGCATAACAGAAGTGAAGATGTTGAAGATCTCTATTTTGTTGGAGCGGGTACCCATCCCGGGGCGGGGCTTCCGGGTGTTCTCTCGTCAGCAAAAATTGCGGAAGATTTGATCAGCGAATTGTAACAAAAGAATAAAATTACGTTCAAAAAAAAGGCTGTCATTTGAAATAATGACAGCCTTTTTTTTATCAACTACTAAGACATTTACTGCCAAGCTAATTCTATAATCACTCGGTTTCTAAAGATACTTACCCAATAAGTGTGTCTGGCGGGTAGAATAAAAAAGTCTTCTTGTGTAGGTTTGGCAGCGTCCAAACCAACCAAAACCTAAAACACAAGAAGACCAATGATTGTCTCAAAAGTACTACTC
>LFIK01000030.1_pt1 | contig 86418 bp, 76 predicted proteins | sample 643401 | NCBI WGS metagenome assembly LFIK01 (sample SAMN03777447, study PRJNA286221) | soda lake metagenome | biome: soda lake; feature: Kulunda steppe; material: water; isolation source: sample T5-Br brine of Lake Tanatar-5 | place: Russia: Kulunda steppe | collected 2010-07
ATGCCTAGTTCAGCTAAGACATAGTAATACAGTAAGTACGTCACGAACGACGCAATGACCATGACGAACATGACGGCTAAACTCATGCCTAAGGCCGATTCTGTACGGCGTGAAACGCCTAAGAACGGACAGACCCCTAAAAATCTTAAGAGCACGATGTTATTAATTAACATGCTTGAAATGATGGCAGTAAAGAACACAGCAACACTCATATCTAAGCACCTGCACTTTCTAACGCTTTTTGTTTCTTGCGTTCAGCGGCTAATCGTTTTTTCTCTTCAATCATTTTTTGACGCTCAGCCGCGATTTTCGCTTCTTTTTTCAAACGGAAATGGTTAAAGATGGCTAGCCAAACCCCAATCACCATAAAACCGCCCGCTGGACCCGCTAAGACGCCCATGTTGAAGAGGTAAAACTCGTTGGCTAGAAGGGTGCCTTCGATGGGCAGTGGCAAGTAAATGCCATAGCCTATGCCACCTGAGCCAAACACTTCACGGGTGAGGCCGATCAGCGCCAGTGCGCCCATAAAGCCAAGCGCCATCCCAAAGCCATCGATGGTGCTATCAAGGACGTTGTTTTTAGAAGCGAACGCTTCTGCGCGACCTAAAATCAAACAGTTCACCACAATTAAAGGAATGAAGATGCCAAGCGATTCAAACAAGGCTGGCGCAAACGCTTCGGTGAGTAAACGAACAATCGTCACAAACGTCGCAATGATGACAATGTAAGAGGGAATTTTAACTTCCGCTGGAATGAAATTTTTAACCAAAGCGACCACGATGTTCGATAAGGTTAAGACAAAGACCACTAAGAGGCCCATGCCAATCGAGGTTTCTAAGGTGGATGTGACCGCGAGTGCGGGACACATCCCTAAGAGTGACACAAAGATCGGGTTTTCTTTGACAAAGCCTTTGGTTAAGTTGGCTAAACGCGTCATCTCTTTTTTCTTTTGTTTTATTGCGGCACTCATGATGACGCCTCCTCGGTCTCAAGATAGAACTCTAACGCGGCTTTTAAGAAGTTGACAATCGAACGACCCGTCGCCGTCGCATCGGCGTACGTATCCTCAGGATCCACATCGTCAAGGTTTAACAGGCCAACAAAATCTTCAAAGGTGCCTTCATAGTTAAACCAACCTTCACTGTCGCGCAGGACAAGCAGTTCAACGACGACGATGCCATCGCTGTCGATGGTCACAGAGAAACTGTTTTGTGCGGAACGGTTAAAGCCTTGAACGTGACCGACGATGGTCATTGACCCATTGTCAAGCACGTAGTAATCTAATTCAGAAATGCCTTTAATGTGGGTACGACCTGCAAACTCAGCCACCCAAGCGGCTAACGCTTCAGCCACACTGTCATCGCCGTCAATGGAGACCTCAGCTAAGTGTTCACCCACAAGACCGCTTAAATCTTCTAAACGACTGGCGAGTGCGTCATTGTCAGAATCAAGCGCTTCAAACCCAACGAGGCGCATGTCGTAATCAAGACCAACAATCAACGTCCCTAAATCGGTTTCTAAATCATACGCACGACCTAACGCTTCATCGTTCGCATCCAAGATGCGGTAGCTTACGTTGACGCTGTCGTCGTTGTTGGTCAGTTCTTCATAGCCCTCAGCGCCTTCAAAGAGCTCAGCGTACGCTTCTTGACGAGGATCCCCAGCCACCTGAATGGCGGCCGCTTGTAAGACGCTGTTGATGGCCCGTGAAGACACGGTCGCCCCTGAAATGGTATCAAGTGATAAATTAGACGCCGATTGGCCTTCATAACTCGGTAGTAAATTACGGACAACGTTACCGAAAATATTCGCGGTTTCGGTATTCGGTCCAGGCACTACTTTGGCAATGGTGCCATCGCGGTTGATGCCAATCAAGGCCGTTAAGGGTCCACCATAGCCTTGCGCGACGCCTCTAAAGACGCGACCAAGCTCACGGTCCCCATCAAACACAATCACTTCTAAATCTAAAATGTCATGATCGTCGCGTTCAATCATTTCAACACGCGTTAAGTTTGGAAAGATGTCTTCGTACACTTGAAGTTCGGCACGTGCTCTGTTTTCCGCGATGATCGGTTCGGTCCATTCATTCACTCCCCAAATGGTGACGCCACTAATAAGCCCAATCACCATGAGAGTTAACGCAATTCTTAGTTTATAAACCATACTGCACCCCCAACACGGTTAAGACCACGGTCACCAACACCACGGCCGCAAAAATGGCGACGCGTTTGACGTTGAATTTATTGTGTGACCAACGTGGATAATCAATTAAAGGCACGAACATGTTCATCAGTAAAATCGCCCATACGACGCCTTCTGGTAAGTTTCCAAAGAGTCGAATCACAAACGTAATTACCCCAAGACCAAACGCAAAATAGATGCGTCCAGGCCGGGTGAGCGGAATGCTCACAGGGTCGGTGGCCATGTAGATGGCCCCAAACATTAAGCCTCCTGCGAGTAAGTGTGTCATCGGATACCAAAAGCCCACACCGTCTTGTGTTAACATCACCGCAGACGCTAAAACGAAGACTGTGAGTAAATACGTCAGTGGCACAAACGCATCAAACGATTTACGTAAGAATAGGTAAAGCCCACCCACTAAAATCAAGAGCGCTGAGGTTTCCCCAAGCGACCCTGGAAGGCCAATGCCTGAGAAAAGCTGCCAGTAACTATAGGTTTCAGTCACACTTGAATCGAATGGATTGCCTGATAAGATGCCCAAAGCGGATGCCCCGGCGGTGGTGTCGATGAATTTTTCATAAGCGATGTTTGCGGTGTAAGATAAACTGACAAAGACACGCGCAAAACCGGCAATGTTAAAGATGTTATAGCCGACACCGCCAAAGATAAGTTTGGCGAAAAACACACCCACAACACCCCCGATGATGACAATCATCAATGGGGTTTGATCTGGTAAAATCAGACCGTAGATGAGACCACTGGTAAGCACGGTGAAATTATTGAGCGTAAACGATTTGTTTTTAAGCTTGAATTTTTCACCCGCGGCTCGGTCTCTAAGTTGATAAAACACGTATTCGGTCGCCATCATCGATAAGACCGCCGCGCTTAAAATCATGATGCCGCTGAGGCCGTGTTGAACGATGACGAAAATCACAAGCGGTAAGAGGGCGATGGAAACATCGCCCATCATCCGCGGAACTTTGGCTTTAGGCCGTCTAAGATGCGGCGCAGATTGAGTCGTTATTTGCATGGGATCACCGTAACATAGCCTTTCCTTTACGAATGTAGTCTGTCACGTGAATTTTCGACGTACAGACATAAGCACATAAGCCACACTCAATGCATTTGTTGGTTTGAAATTGTTCTAAGGCTTCTTTGTCGCCCCGTTTCACTGCGTTCATGATTTGCACCGGTTGGATGTCGACAGGGCAGTTATAAATACACGCCCCACAGCGAACGCAAGGTTCTTCAATGGTCTGAATCACTTTGAACGCTAAGACACTGGTCGTCGTAGGTGTCACGACGTAATCTTCATGAGGCATCGAGCTGCCCATCATCGGGCCCCCACTGATGAGGTTGATGTTGCGCGCATCTTCCACAAACCCATCACACAGTTCAATCAAGTCTTTGGCGCTGGTGCCCACACGCACCATGATGTTTTGTGGGAAGTTAAGCGCGTCACCGTTGACGGTCACATAACGCTTTAAAATCGGTTGATTGAATTTAATGGCTTCGTAAATACTGTTCGCCGTTGAGACGTTAATGCCAAGTAATCCAAACGTCATCGGTAAGGTGCCTGGGGGGATTTTAACGCCCAAGGCATTTTCAAACATGTCGTTTTCCCAGCCTTGTGGGTAATAATCCGGTAACGCCGCGACTGAGAGCTCGACGTCTTGATATTTTAAGATTTCTTCTTTAAGTATTTTAATTAAGGTCTTTTTAGTCTTTTTGACCGCTAAGACGCCCTTATTGGCGCCCACCGCACGCATCGTATAAAGCAAGCCCTTTACAATTTCCGAAGGGTTGTCTCTAATGATGCGGTAATCACTGCTTAAATAAGGCTCACATTCAACGGCGTTGACAACAACCGTATGAATGGTTTCTTTGGTGCCAAGTTTGATGTAGGTTGGAAAGGCACTGCCGCCTAAGCCAACAATCATGTTATCTTTGATGATGTCAATGAGTTCTTCTTTGCTTAACGCGTCGATCGCATCCTCGCTCCGCTCTTTAAGCAGGGGATCAGGCGTATCTTTGAAATCATTTTGAATGGTGATGAACTCCGCTTCAAAGCCGGTACCATCCCATTTGGTGACTTGTTTACCGACGGTCCCGCTCACCGTCGCGATGATCGGTTGTGTGAAGAAACCACAATCGCGACTGCCAAGGCGTTGGCCTAGTTTGACTTGGTCGCCTTCTTTTACCTTTAATTCAAAGCTCTTACAGCGGTTGTTGGTGAGCGAGATAAAGACCTCTTTAGGGTCGATGTACTGCTCGGTGGGTAAGGCGTAATCCAACGCGCGGTAATTGCTGATTTTTTTTACTTTTGCAATCATTCAGTCAAATCCTTTCTCGAGGCAATAACCTCATCAATTTCCCGTTGTAATTGCTTGCGAAGGGTCGCAAGTAAGACATAGGTTTCTTCTTTGGTTGAAGCCCCTTGATGCATGAGGTAAACTTTCAGTTTCGGTTCCGTACCACTCGGTCTTAAAACAAACCAGAATTCACGGAAGATAAACTTTAAGACGTTTTCTTCAGGATAATGTAGCGCGTCTTCTTTCCCGTCATGATACGTCCGCTTCAAGGTGAGATAATCTTCTTTGATGAGGCAGCTTTGGCTTAAATACGCTTCTGGCCACACGTCACGGAAATGGGTCATGATGGCTTGAATGTGTGCTTCACCCACTTGACCTTCGAGTTCAATGTTCATCAAGTGATCGGCGTAATAGCCATGACGTTCATAAAGCGCTTCTAAGACATCCACCAACGTTTTGTCTTCGCTTAAGGCTTCTTCGGCCATATAAGCACACACCAACAACGCTTGAATCGCGTCTTTATCGCGCACAATGTCATGAAGGACGTAACCGTAGCTTTCTTCATAGCCCATCACAAACGACGCGGCTTCTTTTTCGATGGTCGCCATTTGTTCACCAATGTATTTAAAGCCTGTGAGGGTCCGGCGGACCTCAAAGCCATAAGCGGCCGCAATCGCGGGACCAAAATCACTGGTGACGATGGTGGTATAGACTAACCCGTGTTTCGGTGTGGTGCCTTCTTTTTGGTGTTTGCGGGCGAGGTAATCAATCAACAAGGCGCCCGTTTGGTTGCCGTTTAAATAGACATACTGATCGTGATGACGCACCGCAATGCCTAAGCGATCGGCGTCTGGGTCGGTCGCAATAAGCAAGTCTGCTTTGGTCTCATGACCGAGCGATTCCGCCAGTTCAAAGGCACTTTGATTTTCAGGATTCGGCGATTTGACGGTTTTAAAATCAGGGTCGGTGACCATCTGACTTTCCACCACATGCACCGTAAAGCCCGCTTCACTAAGCGCTCTTAATCCGACTTCACGAGCGGTGCCATGAAGCGGTGTAAAAACGACTTTAAGTGTCTTTTTGCCGTCTTCAATCGGTTTTAAGGGCGCTAAGGCATCTAAGTAAGCTTGATCCACCGCGCGGCCAATGATGTCAACAAGGCCTCTGGCTTGGGCTTCTTCATAAGGCAAACTGGTGAGACTAAAGAGATTGTCGATGGCTTGCACCTCATCAATCACTTGATTGGCGAGGGCAGGCACGAGTTGACAGCCTTCTCGGTCATACATTTTTAAACCGTTGTATTTGGGAGGGTTATGACTCGCGGTGATCATAATGCCACCACCAGCGTTAAGTTCTCGGACCGCAAAGGATAATAGCGGCGTGGGGCGCAAGGAATCAAAGAGGTAACTTTTGATGCCGTGTGCCGCTAACACCCCGACACACGTATGCGCAAATAAGACATTGTTGTGACGGTTGTCATGGGCGATGACGATGCCTTCGGCTTTGATATTGGGATTCGTTTTAAGTAAATAACGACTAAACCCCACCAACGCTTTACGGACCGTATAAATGTTTAAGCGATTGGTGCCCACACCAATCACGCCGCGGATCCCGCCTGTACCAAACGAGACATCCTTGTAAAAAGCGTCGCTGAGTTCAGCGTCGCTCAGTGACAGGAGTTCGTTTTTGAGGGTCGCATCAAGCATCGGTTCATTTAGCCAACGTTGAATTTTTTCTTGCATAGGCATCTTCCTCTCAAAATTTAACCTAGTTGTATTATAACTTAGCGGTCTAAATAACACAACCTCATTTCAAGCTGAAAAACCGATAGCTAAGGCTTAAACCACGAAAAAAGCCGAAAGCAAACGGCTTTCGGCTTTATAGAAAAATTCTAATTAAGCGGTTTTTTTTATGCAGGCTTGAGAGGGCGTTTAAAGAAGCGCTTCGATGGTGAGTTCAGAAAGCCTTTCGGCTTGTTGAAAACGGGTGAGTAACCCACTCGGCTCGACGCGGAAGAGGGCGGGTTTAAAACTGCCTTGATCCTCATCTAACACCCCATAGGCTTCCCCAATGTCAAGCGCAGGATTCCCTATGAGATAGAGACTTTCGACGTGTTGACACGTCTTTAAAAAGACTTTATGGGCATAATCAGAGTCACTCGATAACGCGACAAAGGCGACGTTTTTGTGTTGATTGGCGGCTTGACCAAGCGTGTTTAAAAACGTTTGTGCCTCAGGGGTGAAGTCATACGGATAAAACGCTAAGATGACCGCATCATGTGTGCTAATAAGGGCGTCTAAGGCCCGTTCATGAACACTGTGTTGGTGGCGCATGAGGGCGGTAAATCTTGGCACTTGCGTATGGATTTTGATGCCGCTCACGTAATAATCGTATCGATCAATCATGCTAGCCTCCTCGTTACGTTAAGGGCTTAAGGCCCCAAATTTCTTTGGCGTACTGAGTGATGGTTCGGTCGCTTGAGAAGAACCCACTTTGTGCGATGTTGGTCATCGCCATCGACCACCAACGGGTTTCATCACGATAGGCGGTGTTGGCTTCTTCATGGGCGCGTTGGTACGCTTCTAAATCTTTTAAGACAAAATATTGGTCGTGATAAAGCAGTTTATCTTGAATTTCTTTAAACTCATCGCGTGCCACATGACCAAAGAAGCCATTGGTCAGTTGATCGATGACGGTACGGATTTCAGGGTTACGTTGATAGATGGCTTTAGGATTGTAGCCGCCTTTGGCGTACTGCTCGTTGACTTCTTGGGCGTTCATGCCAAAGATGACAATGTTGTCTTCACCGACGAGTTCAGCAATTTCAACGTTGGCCCCATCCATCGTCCCGATGGTGATGGCTCCATTCATCATGAATTTCATGTTGCCGGTGCCTGAGGCTTCTTTAGAGGCGGTTGAGATTTGTTCAGAGAGGTCACACGCGGGAATGATTTGTTCAGCGTAGGTGACGTTATAGTTTTCCACAAAGACGACTTTTAACAACGCCTGGGTGTCTGGGTCTTGGTTGACTTTTTGGGCAATGGTGTTGATGAGTTTAATGATTTTTTTCGCGTAGTAATAGCCGGAAGCGGCTTTCGCCCCGAAAATGAAGGTGTGGGGGACATACGTTTCTTTGAATTTGAGATCGGTTTTTAAGCGGTTATAGACCATCATGATATGAAGTGCGTTCATCAATTGACGTTTGTATTCGTGAAGACGCTTAATTTGCACATCAAAGATACTGTCAGGGTCGATGGTGAGGCCTTGTTCCGCGTTGATTCTAGCTGCGAGCACTTCTTTTTTCGCTCGTTTGATGGCTTTGAGTTGTTGTTGGATGGTTTGGTCATCTTTATGGTCTAGTAACGTCTTTAAATCCGCCACTTCAAACGACGCTTTGCCGGTGACCGATTGGATGAGCGCGGTGAGCTCAGGGTTGATGTGCTCTAACCAACGACGATGGGTGATGCCGTTGGTTTTATTGTTGAATTTTTTAGGATAGAACGCATCAAATTCTTTCATTTCAATCGTTTTAAGCAACTGTGTGTGTAACGCTGCGACGCCGTTGACACTGAACGATCCGACTATCGCTAAATGCGCCATGCGCACTTCTTGTCCAGCAATGATCGCCAGTTTGTGTACTAAGGCATCGTCGTCGTTAAAGAAGTTTCTAAGTTCACTGACGTAACGACGGTTGATTTCTTCGATGATTTGATAGATTCTTGGCAACACCGGTTGAATGATGCTGGTGGGCCATTTCTCTAGCGCTTCAGCCAGTAAGGTGTGGTTTGTGTAGGCGCATGTTTTGGTCACGATCGCCCAAGCCTCATCCCAGCCATAGTCATGCACATCCATCAAGTTCCGCATCATTTCAGGAATGACGAGCGAGGGATGGGTGTCGTTGATTTGAATGACGTTTAGTGCTGCAAAATTGTCTAAGGTCTTGTGCGTTTCTAAATGTTTTTTGAGTAAGCTTTGGACGCCAGCCGCACTGAAAAAGTACTGTTGTTTAATGCGCAGAACTTTCCCTTCATACGTGGTGTCATCAGGGTATAAAAACCCTGAGATACGACGAATCTCTTGGTCGTATTCAAACGCATGTTTGTGCGCAGGATAGACTTTCGTTGGTTCGGCGTTCCAAAGACGCAGGTGATTGATGAGGCCGTTTTTGTCGCCGACGATTGGGACGTCATAAGGCACGGCTTGAATGATTTCATCCGGGCGGTAAACAAAGCCGCCGTTTTGATACTCAACATAACCCCCATACGCAATGTCTAAAGCCTCTTCTTCCACACGGACTTCCCAAACGTATTGATCTTTGAGCCAGTCGTCTGGTTTTTCAACTTGGTAGCCGTTTTGAATTTCTTGTTCAAAAAGCCCATAACGGTAACGGATGCCGTTGCCGTGACCGGCGTAGTTGAGTGAGGCAATGGAATCTAAGAAACAGGCGGCTAGTCGGCCTAACCCACCGTTGCCAAGACCCGCATCGCTTTCATAATGCTCAAGTTCATCGAGCGAGAGTTTGAGTGAGCTTAACGCGTCTTCTACAAGCGGACGTAGCCCTAAGTTGTTAATGTTATTGGTAATGAGTCGCCCCATCAAAAATTCCATGGAGAAATAATGGACTTGTTTCGGTTGTTCTTTTTGGTAGGTTGCTTTGGTTTGACGCCATTGTTCGCTGATCGCTGAAAAGATCAGTTCGCCTAGCACATGATAACGTTGACGGGTCGTTGAGTCTTTAAAGGGGACCACGTAACGTTCTTCAAGACGTGCTTTGTACGCGTTTGCGAAGGCGGTGGCGCTTTTTAAGTGCGGTTGCATAAAATCACTCCTTCGGGGCTCATTATACTAAAGTTTGACTTAAAAAGGGGTGTCTTGTGGACTGTAACCGTTCTCATGTACCCCTTGGATGGTCAGCTGGTAAAGTTCAATCATTTTATTGGCTTGTTTGAGTAATCCAAAGTCTTCACTCATGCCTTTTAAAGCCACTTTTCTAAAGACTTCGGGTTGGGTGGTGTAAAGGTCATAGGCTTCATGTAAACTTTGATAGAGATGGTAACCATCAAAATTAAAGAAGCTGAAGCCATTGCCTTTTAAGGTGATGGAATCAAAGTTCACCACCGTGTCGTTTAAGCCCCCGGTTTGCCGGACGACGGGGACCGTACCATAACGCATCGCAATCATTTGCGATAAGCCGCAGGGTTCGACTCTTGAAGGCATCAAAAAGACATCGGCGCCGGCGTAAATGTAATTGGGGATGGTCGCATCAAAGCCGATGTTTAGACGCATCCGGTTGGGAAACTTCTTAGCCATCTGTTTTAAGCGCTCTGCGATGTGTTCATCGCCACTGCCTAAAAGCACAAACTGGGCTTTTTCATGTTCGTGCATGAACCGTTCTAACATTTGGAAAATGATTTCAAAGCCTTTTTGCTCAGCCAGTCTAGAGACCATGCCGATCACAAACGCGCTAGGGTCATTAGGCAGCCGATTGTCTTTTTGTAAAAAGGCTTTGTTTATCGCTTTTTTTGCAAACGATTTTGCGTCATAGTTTTGTTTGATCAGTTTATCCGTCGCAGGGTTGTGCGTGCTTGAGATGCCGTTGAGAACCCCGTGGAAATCTCGCTCACGATTGATGAGGGTGCTGGTGAGATTTTTACCGTAATACTCATACTTTAGTTCATCACGGTAGGTGGGTGAGACTGTGGAGATTTTCGTCGCGTGCGAAATGCCGGTTTCTAAAAAGTTAATGGTGCGTTCATGCGCTAAAGCAGGATCAACAAGCGATTGACAAACGCCGCCGTGACAAACGCCTTGATATTCGACATTGTGTAAGGTAAGGAGGGTGGGTGTTTTATCCCCTTGTTGTTTTAATAACAAAGGCACCAAAGAGACGTGCCAATCGTGCAAATGGAATAAGTTAAACTGGCCGAGTTGTGGATACAGTTCAACCACGGCCTTATTGAAAAAGGCAAAGCGATCACAGTCCAACTGAGCGTCGTAGATGAGGTCAGGATCAAAATACTTAAAGTTTTCAAAGAAGTAATAGTTGACCCCTTTGTAAGCGACGGTGTATAGGTTCACTTTGTAGGGCTCTCCATCAAACTCTACCACGTGAGAACTGAGGCGCTTAGCAACTTCTGCAATCTTCTCTTTGAGTGGACCATAGTAAGGCATTGCGACGCTCACTTTGACCCCTTTTTTAACTAAATTACGGGACAAATCGTTTACCACATCGCCCAGACCACCCGTCTTAATAAAGGGGCTAGACTCCGCGGCTACAAACAAGACGGAAAGCGTGGTTTGTTGCGTGATGATTTGTTCTTTTTGGCTGACGTAAGGTTCCCGTAAAGTCCCTTCTAAATGGGCGTTGGCTTTGACGAGCGTGCCTTTATCAATGATCGCATAACTGATGTCTGCGCCCGGTTCAATGATGGCGTTCGACATGATGACACTTTTACGCACCCGCGCCCCTTTTTCGATGATGACATCGCGTCCCACGACGCTATCGATGACGGTCCCATTGATGATGGAACCACTGGAAATCATCGCATTTTTAATGTTCGCTTCCATGAGGTATTTGGCAGGTGGGGCAGGTTTTTCTTTTGATAAAATGGGCCGCTCTGGCGCAAAGATGTCTTTGCCCACTTGGAAATCAAGCATCGTTAAATTCGATTTTAAATAGTTAAAGTTGTCGGTAATGTACCGTGTGTACCCTGGGTAATTGAGTCGATTCACGGTCACGTTGGGCGCTTTCACGACGTAATCATTCATCGTTTGATAAGGCAGTTGATCGTAACTTTCAAGCAAATGCAAAAGTCGCTTGCGTGAAAAGACAAACGTTTTTAAACGAAGATTTTCATGCATGATTTCACTGATGTCCGCACCGGATTGTAAGTGTTTTTGTAAGTATTCCACGATGTCGATGTTCCACACAATGTTCGCTTGCGTCATAAACACATAATCTTGGGCGGAGCGCTTAAAAAATTCGATGTGCTCATGCATCCGTTGAAACGTTAACATGTTATCGGTGGGTAAATGAAAATGTTTGGGGGGAAGAATAAAGAGACCATCACGACGACGGTCTAAATCCCAACGTTTCCCGCTGCCCACATGGTCCTGTAAGGAGCGATAATTCCCATAGGGGAAAATGGCGACGTTGGTGATGCCAGCATGTTTGGCCAATGAAAGTGGAAAATCAATGAGACGATACTTCCCTGCAAAAGGGAGTGCCCCAGGCATCCGGTGAATCGTTAAACGGTCGAAGTTTTCTTTATTGGACGCATCGACAATCATCAACAGTTTAGCGTTCATCTTGCGCACCTCCTTGAGTGAGCGCCCAAAGCGTTTCATTATCGACCACCGTGGGCGTTTTATAGACAAGTTTTGCGCCTGGCAAAATCACCGTTTGGTCAAGGATAATCGCATTTTTAACGACCGCGTTTTCACCGACACTGACCCCCGGAAATAAAATTGAATCCATCACAAAGGCGTTTTCTTTTAAGACCACATTATGGCTGATCACACTGTGCTCGACGCGGCCCATAATCAAACAGCCATCGCTGATAAAACTACGACGGATGGGGTAGGGTGAAGCGATATGGTGCGGGGGAAGATCGTAAGAGCGTGAATAAAGCGGTGCGTCCTTATAATCGTAAAGACCAATCCAATCGGGCCGGTCTAAGAGTTCCATCGTGGTGTCATAGTAACTATCGACCGTGCCTACGTCACGGAAATAACCACCATAAGCAAAGACGCGAATGTTCATCGCTTGTTTGATCGCTAAAGGGATCAAATCATGGCCAAAATCAAAATAATCGCCGGCGGCTTCAAACAACAAGCGTTTAAGCGCGGCTTTTTTAAAGACATAAAGCCCCATCGACGCATAATCGCTCTTTGGGTTATCGGGTTTTTCTGCGAACGCTAAGAGCGTGCCATCCTCATCGAAATCTAAGACCCCATAACGGGATAAACTATCGTCAGGTTTGAACGCCGCAATCGTCACGTCCGCGTCGTTTAAACGCGCAAACTCAATCATCGGACGATAATCCATTTTGTAGACATGATCGCCTGAAGCGATTAAAACCCACTCGGCTTGGTATTGTTCAATAAAATAAAAATGTTGTTTAATCGCATCGGCGGTGCCGCGTTGAAATTGTTCGCCCGCTTGCGATTGATAGGGGGTTAAAAAATGAATCCCACCTTCACGGACATCTAAGTCCCAAGAACTGCCGCGTTGGATGTAGTTCATCAATTCTTGCGGCTCATACTGGGTGATGATGCCCACCGTGTCAATGAACGAATGTGTGAGATTGCTTAAGACAAAATCAATGAGCTTATATTTACCTAAAAACGGCACCGCAGGTTTTGCGGTGTGTTTGGTCATGGAATGTAAACGACTGCCTCTGCCCCCGACTAAGACCATCGCTAAGACGGATTTCATGCTTTACGCCACTTCAGTAAGCTCACCGCTAAGGGTGCGACGGTGAGGGTGATGGATTGATTGAAACCATGAGAGGGTGTGTCTTGAGTGGTTAAAGGGGACCCATTAAAGAGGTTTGACCCACCATAGACCGATTTATCGGAGTTCATAATTTCTTCATAGACCCCGATTTTAGGGACCCCAATACGATAATCGTGATAGGTCGCAGGGGTTAGGTTTAAAACCACCACAATCGGCGCTTCGTAAGGTTTTGCGTAACGGATGTACGTTAAGATGCTTTGGTCGGCGTTGTGTTGATCGATCCACTGAAACCCACTGGGTTCATGATCAAGCGCATGAAGCGCCGCTTCGTGTTCCACAAGCGCCATCATATCGCGGTTATATCTTAAGGCACTGTCGTGCATCGGATAGCTTAAAAGATGCCAATCGAGTTCGCTGTGATCGCGCCATTCATGCATGTGACCAAACTCGCCCCCCATAAAGAGGAGTGTTTTGCCTGGATGCGTATAAAAATACCCTAACAGCGCACGGTAGTTCGCAAACTTCTGCCAGTAATCGCCCGGCATTTTTTCAACGAGTGAACGTTTCCCGTGGACGACTTCGTCGTGGGAGAGCGGTAAAATGTAGTTTTCACTGTACGCATAATGCATCGAAAACGTCAGTTCGTGATGATGATATTTACGATAAATGGGGTCTTTTTCAAAATATTTAAGCGTGTCATTCATCCAACCCATGTTCCATTTGTAATTAAAGCCTAAGCCCCCATACTCCACCGGATGGGTGACTTTGGGGTGTGCAGTGGAATCTTCGGCGGCTAAAATCGCGGTTGGATGCGCTTCAAAAATGGCCGCAGACACCCGTTTTAAAAATTCTTGACCCCCATGGTTTTCACCGACGCGTGAATCGCCTAAATAGTAGATGATGTTTGAAACGGCGTCGATACGGAACCCATCGATGTGAAATTTTTTAAGAAAATAAAGGGCGTTTGAGATGAGGAAGCTGCGGGTTTCGCCGCGCCCTAAATCAAAATTCGCGGTGCCCCACACGACGTTTTCACGGATGTGTTCCTCAGCGTATTCATACAAAGGTTCACCATCAAACATATAAAGCCCATGGGCGTCTTTACACATGTGTCCTGGCACCCAGTCTAAAATGACACGAATGTTTTCTTGGTGACAACGATCGACTAAATACATGAGGTCTTTAGGCACGCCATAACGACTCGTGACGCTGTAATAGCCAGTTCCTTGATAACCCCAGGACATGTCGAGGGGGTGTTCATACACAGGCATGAGCTCTAAATGGGTGAAATGATTGCGTTTCAAATAAGGAATCAAAAGATCGACAAGCTCCGCAAACGTATGGAACCCACCCCCTGGTTTTTGCATCCACGAGCCCACATGAAGCTCATAAATCGAAACAGGTTGGTTGTAAGGATGCGCGTCGTCACGGGTCGCTCGATACGCGTCGTCCCCCCACTCATAGCCTTCTAAATCATAGACTTTTGAGGTCGTTTCGGGTCGGTTAGAGCTATAAAACGCGTACGGGTCGGCTTTATAAAGTTTGGCCCCGCGATGCGTTTCAATCATGTATTTATACTGTTTCCATTCAAGATTATGGGGAATTTCAATCCGCCAAACACCTGAATCGTCAAGTTTTGAGAGCTGGTGGACCCAGTCTTGGTAGTCGTTAAACTCCCCTACGACACTCACCGCTTTCGCGTGTGGTGCGTAGACAGTAAAGCGGGTGGCGATGATCGCGCCTTGGTCGTTTTTAACAAGATGCGCCCCAAAATGTTCATAGGCGTCTTTAAGTTCCCCTTGATTAAAATAATACAGTGTGTCCGCATGCATCGGTTTCATAACATGGCCCCCTATCCAATCAATTTTTTAATCGTATCGTATCGATACCCTTGGCGCATGAGTCGTTGGATCAACTTTTGTTTCTCTTGTGCGTTGCTTAGATCATAGCGTGCCTGTTCTTTTATAAGACGCGCTTTTAAAAGCGTTTCTTCATCAGGACCTGAGAGCGTCACTTTAGCAAGCGCTTCATGGACGACATGGGACTCATACCCTGCGCGTAAGCCCGCTTGAAACAGCGTTTGTTTAAGCGCCCTAGGCGGTTTATCTTTTTGGTGTTTAAGGGTGGTTTCTAGGTGTGTCACGCAGCGTTCATGCCATACCTCATCGGATATGGTATGAAGCGCCTCTTGAATCATGGTGGGGTGAAAGCCTAATTTTGTGAAGGCTTGTTGATAGTGTTTAGGCCCTTTGTGTTCAAACGCGAGCGCTTCTTCTAAACGTTGATTTAGAAGGGTTTGATCGTCTAAATAACGATGATCTTTTAACATCGTAATGACCGCTTGAATGGTCGCTTCGTCAAACGATTGACGCAACTTTTTCATCATCGCCAAGACGGTATAAGGTTTATAGCTTAACGCTTTAAAGGCTTTATCGGCCGCGTCATAATAATGTGAACGTGCTTTAAGCTTTGTGAGGGTGTCTTCATTCAATCGATCGCCCTCGCGTAGGGACGCTTCCAAATAGGCTTCTAGATGAAGCGTTAAGGTGGCGTCTTCTCCCTCGATGCTGACGCGTTTGTGTTTGATGTGTATGGCTTTAATTTCCATGGTTTCTTAAGTAATCAAGGGCGGCTTGAAGCTGGGTGTCATTGTCAAAGTCTTGACGGAAGTTAAACAGCGCTTCAGAGAGTGCGGCCGCGGTGGCTTGATCGATGTCGCCATTCACTGGGAGATCATGACTGGCTTGAAACGCTTCAACGACGCTTTGCATGGTTTGATCAAAATAGCCGTCTTGACGGACGGTGTAGCCAAGGGCTGTTAAGATTTTTTGGGCGTTTTCAATTTGGCGGTCAACTTGATCAAACGTTAAACGTTCATCGCCACTGAGGCGAATGGAGAAGGCTTGGAAGAATGGATTCGCTTCAACGGTGAGGGTTGGTTCGACGGCTAACACATCGCCGCCAATGTTATTCACCCAGGTGCCATTGGGCGTGAGCCAACGACCCACCGATGTTTGTAATTCATCGCCGGGGGCGGTCGTCATCGAATGGGGTACTTGCATGGTCCCTTTCCCAAAGGTCGGTGTGCCTAAGGTGGTGAAGCCGCCTTTTCCCATCATGCCTGCCGCAAACACTTCGGAGGCAGAGGCGCTGTTTCCGTTGATTAAAATGACGATAGGGTAGTCTTTATTCACCGTGCCTGAGGCGTTGTATTCAATTTGTGAGACTTCCCCATTGGAGACACTTTCAATGATAAACATCGGCAAATCCCCACGCGAGAGGAACAAATCCATCATCCGTTGAACGGTCGTTAAAAGACCGCCGCCGTTGTTTCTTAAATCAATGACCAACCCATCGATGTTTAAATCGTCTTCGAGCATGCCAAGATTGGACGAAAAGAAACTGAAGGTCTGTTGACCAAAACTATTGACGCGAATGTAGCCAAAAAGCTGTTCCTCATCTTCAAACGTTTCGACGACCACGGTCGGATTTTCAATCTGCGCCCGTGTCATCGTCACAAAGATGGTGTCTTGAAAGCCCACCCGTGCCACACCAATTTCGACTTCGGTGTCAATGTCCCCAATGACCGACGCTAAAATTTCTAAGTACGTCCCTTGACGATAATCCACGCCATCGACATGGGTGATCACGTCCCCGGCTTGAAGCCCGGCACGTTCTGCGGGTGAGTTGCGAAAGACTTGGCGAATGACGGGGGCGTTATCAATGTTTTCAACTTGTACGCCGATGCCGACAAACGATTCGCCTAGACTGTCTTGAAATTGTTGAAACTCTGCTTCTGATAAATACCGTGTAAAAGGGTCATCTAGGGCATCAATCATGCCTTGGATGGCGCCTTCCCATAATTGATCTTGATCGGGTCTTGAAAAGTGATTTTCAAAGAGGTGATCGAAGACTTCTGAGAATCGGTCGTTTTCATACTCCGGGATGACTCTAGGTTCTGCACACCCCGCAAGCACTATAAGCATAAAGACACTGAAGATGAGTGCCAGTTTTTTCATTATGAATCCTCCTCTGTGTGTAAGACAAAATCGCCATGAATTTCGGTGGCGGGTGAGGCAAAGACAAACGCACTTGGATCACACTCTGCCACGATTTCACGGACTTTATAATATTCGTTTCTAGTAATGACGGTGAGTAACATGATTTTGTTGGTTTTAGAGTAGCCCCCTTCGATCGGGACGAGGCTGACGCCGCGGTCGATCGATTGGAAAATGCGTGTTTTGATCGTTTCGGGTTCATTGGTGATGATGTGCACGGCTTTAAGGGTGTTCGACCCGACGACGACAATGTCCGCCCCTTTACCAGAAAGATACACGCCGATTAAGGCGTAAAGACCATATTCGATGCCTTCGGTTTGTAAAAAGGCGATAAACCCTAAAAGAATGATGGCGCCATCAATGATGTAAATGGCGTTTGAAAGACGTATTTTAAAGAGTCGATTCAATATTTTAATGGGAATGTCAGTGCCGCCACTGGTTCCCCCATATTTAATGACAAAGCCAAAGCCGAACCCTAAAATCAGGCCTCCGAAAACGGCGGCTAAAAAGAAATCTTCAATCGCAAACGGTGCGAAAAACAGCTCATAAATAAAGACAAAACTTGGGAACACCAGTGAGCCATAGATGCTTCTTATGAAGACGTTTTTCCCTAAAAAGATAAACGCCAAAACCAACATTAGACCGTTTAAGACATAAATCACTACGGCGATTGGGACGTTTTCAAAAAGCGTTTGAAGCACAAGCCCTAAGCCACTGACACCACCGACGACTAAATTGACCGGCACCAAAAAGAAATAAAAGCCAAACGTCATCAAAAAGATGCCGATGGTGATCATCACATAGCGTTTTAAAAAGGTGATTTGTTTGAGTGGTGGCAGTCTATATTTCTTTTTGATGGGCGGATTAGACATCGCGAGATCCTTTCGCTTGTTGACGTAAGTAAGCTAAAATAAAGTCGTCTAAATCGCCATCGAGCACTTTTTGAACTTGACTCGTTTCTGCATTCGTGCGGTGGTCTTTAACCATCGAGTAAGGATGCATCACGTAAGAGCGAATCTGTGAACCAAAGGCGTTTTGTCCGGTGTTTTTCATCTGCGACATAGTTTCGTGTTGACGTTCTTTTTCAAGCTGATAAAGGCGACCCTTTAATATTTGCATCGCTTTAGAACGGTTTTTAATTTGTGAACGCTCGTTTTGACAGGTGACCGTAATCTGAGAGGGTAAATGGGTTATTCTAACCGCTGAATCGGTGGTGTTCACGCTTTGACCACCCGCCCCAGAAGAGCGATACGTATCGATCTTTAAATCTTCTTCTTGAATTTGAATGTCAATGTCTTCATTGATCTCAGGAATGACGTTGACGGAGGCAAAGGACGTATGACGTCGTCCCCCTGAATCAAACGGGGAAATGCGGACTAAACGGTGCACGCCTGATTCGGCTTTTAAATGACCATACGCGTAGGCTCCGCTTAAAGTAAAGGTCACACTTTTAAGGCCCGCTTCGATGCCATCGAGGTAATCATCGACGGTGATTTGGTAGCGTTTATCCTCCGCAAACCGACGATACATCCGGTATAACATGCTCGCCCAGTCTTGACTCTCCGTCCCGCCGGCGCCAGGATGGATTTCAATGATGGCGTTACCATCGTCAAACTCCTCACTGAGTAAGGTCGCTTTTTCAAACGTTTCAAGCGTCGTTTCGGCCTGCTTGATTTCATGATCCAACGAAGGCAAAGGCTCCCCCATTTCAAACAGTTCAACCGCTAAGCTGAGGTTTTCTTCATGGCGCATCAGTTGATCGAGTTGATCGAGTTGTTGTTTGCTGGTTTTGAGTTTCATAATGTGGCGATTGGCCGCTTCATGATCCGACCAAAAATCGTTCGCGTAGGTCGCTTCTTCAAGCGTTTGAACGGTCGTTTTTAAGTGCTCAATGTCCCAAGCTTCTTTCAGTGCGTTCACACTGTCTTGGTACTGTTTGAGCCACTGTTTTAGTTCATGTAATTCCATGGTTGACTCCTAACGTCCACAACAGTGTTTGTATTTTTTCCCACTGCCGCAAGGACATGGGTCGTTGCGTCCTACTTTTTTTGAGGTGACGGGTTGCCGTTTGGTCTCTTCTTCTTTACCTGAGAGCGTCCGGGTGGGTTTGGCCACTTGAATCCGTTGTAAGTTGTCGCGGATTTGCGCGCGTAAGACGTAACGTGAGACGTCACGTTCAATGTTCGCAATCAACTCTTCAAAGAGTTGGAAGCCAATTTCCTGGTATTCGCTTAAGGGGTTGATTTGGCCGTAAGAGCGCAGCCCAATGGATTGACGAAGTTCACTCATTTGGTCGATGTGTTTCACCCAGTGCGTGTCAACGACGCGCAACATAACGACTTTTAAAAACTCATTAAAGTTCACGTCGCCGGTTTGTTGGCGTTTATGATCAAAATTTTCTTTGGCGAGCGATAAAATGTGTGTTTTTGCGGCTTCAGGGTCGGTTTCAAGCGTGTCTTTCCCGACCACACTCGCGTTAAAGAGTTGCGTGTTCAACGCTTCGGTGAGGGGTCCTGTTAAGACTGTGGGTTGTTTTTCTTGAGTATCGATGTGGCGGTCGATGAGACGCTCAACGTAGTTCATTAAGAGGCCATCGACCGAGTCAATGATCGTATCACGCAATAAAACATCACGCCGCTGGGCGTAGATGACTTCGCGTTGTTTTCTTAACACTTCATCGTATTGTAAGACGGTTTTCCGACGGTCAAAGTTGTTGCCTTCAATTTGTTTTTGGGCCCGTTCAATAAACCGTGAAAAAATCTTAAAATTGACCGGCGTTTCACTGTCGGTCCCTTTTTCTTTGGTTAACATTTCGAGTTGACGCTTAAAGCGATCGCCTCCGAAGCGTCTTAATAAATCGTCTTCGCCTGAGAGGAAAAACTTCGAGTAGCCTGGGTCTCCTTGACGACCTGAGCGTCCTCGCAACTGATTATCGATCCGTCTGGATTCATGACGTTCAGTCCCTAAAACAGCTAACCCTCCTGCCTCAACGACGCCTGGCCCAAGCTTAATGTCCGTACCACGGCCAGCCATGTTGGTCGCGATGGTGACCGCGCCTTTGTGACCCGCATTTTCCACAATCTCAGCTTCACGTTCATGTTGTTTGGCGTTTAAGACGTTGTGGGGAATGCCGCGTTGTTTTAACAGTTTGCTTAAAAGCTCCGAACTTTCAATCGAGATGGTCCCTACCAGAATCGGTTGCCCTTTTTGATGGCGCGTTTTAATTTCATCGGCAAGCGCATGATACTTCGCTTTCATTGAGGCATAGATTTCGTCGTTCGCATCGTCACGAATGACCGGTACGTTGGTCGGGATTTCAATGACGAGCATGTTGTAGATGTTGCGGAACTCTTCTTCCTCGGTTTTCGCGGTGCCGGTCATCCCTGAAAGTTTTTGATACATCCGGAAATAGTTTTGGAAGGTGATGGTGGCTAAGGTCGACGTCTCTTTTTTAATTTCTACGCCTTCTTTGGCTTCTAAGGCTTGGTGCAAGCCCTCAGAAAACTGACGTCCAATCATCAAACGACCGGTAAACGCATCGACGATGATGACTTCCCCTTCTTGCACGACATAATCGACATCCCGGTCCATCGTGTAGTTTGCTTTGACGGCGTTGTTGATGTGATGTAATAAGCTGACGTGATCTAAATCATAAAGGTTTTCAACCGCAAAATAGCGTTCCGCTTTGGCCACCCCAGATTCGGTTAACGTCACCGATTTTGATTTTAGATCGATGTCGTAATCGTCTTCTTGTAAGGTCTTCGCGAACGTGTTGGCTTGAGCGTATAGATTCGCCGTTTGTTTCGCGCCCCCAGAAATGATCAAAGGGGTTCTCGCCTCATCAATTAAAATCGAGTCGACCTCATCGATGATCGCAAAATTAAGCGGTCTTTGAACCATGTCATCCGCATAGATGACCATGTGATCTCTTAAATAGTCAAACCCCACTTCGTTGTTGGTTGAATATAAAATATCGCAGGCATACGCGGCGCGTTTTTCTTCTTTGGTATGTTCGCGTTTGTTAAGACCCACACTCAATCCTAAGAAACGAAATAAATCGCCAATTTCCCCTTCGGTCTCTCGAGCCGCTAAGTATTCATTGACGGTAATGATGTGGACCCCCTCACCAGAAAGGGCGTTTAAATAGGCTGGCATGACAGCCGTTAGGGTTTTTCCTTCCCCCGTTTTCATCTCCGCAATGTTGCCTTGATGAATGACGTGGGCGCCCATGATTTGTACTTTAAAAGGCGTCATTCCGGTGACCCGGGTTGACGCTTCACGCACTAGGGCATACGCTTCGACTTCAATCTCATCCAAGGTTTCTCCCGCTTGGACCCGGGCTTTAAAGCTTTCTGTTTTAGCTTTTATTTCCTCATCACTAAGCGCAGCCATGGTGGCTTCGAGTGCGAGAACTTGATCGGCGAAGGCGCTCAGTGTTTTTTGCGCTCGACGGCTTGGATCAAAGAGTTTTTTTAACATAGACTTCACCTCATAATGTTAACGCTATAATACCATATTTCGGGCGGTTTTTGAACGTTTATACGATGCGCTATAAGCGAGAAAAAGTGCACCCGAGGGTGCACTTTGTTTTACACGGTTTCAATCACGCCATAGGACCCATCTTGTCTTAAGTAAACGATGTGTAGGTTTCCTGTGTCTTGATCGCGGTAAATATAAAAATCATGGCCGAGCAGATCCATCGAAGTGATGGCTTCATCGGCGGAGAGGGTTTCAGGTTCGATGCGTTTGCGGCGCAGTGGTTTTTGAACCAGTTCCCGCTCGAGCGCTTCCAGATCAATCGCTTCTGCAAAGAGTTCGCCGACCCCTTCTTTTTTCTGTAAACTACGATGCATCCGGGTTTTGTTTTTGCGAATTTGGGCTTCGAGCTTGTCAATCGCTAAATCGATGGCCGCATACATATCTTCGACCCCGACTTCAGCGCGCATGGTGAAGTACTTGGTGGGGATGGTGACTTCGACTTTATGGTGATCTTTGTAGATTTTGCACACCACGAACGCTTCGAGTTCTTCTCTGAAATAGCGTTCAATCTTCGCGAGTTTATCGGTCGCGTAATTCTCGATGGCTTCCGTCACTTGGAAACCGTTTTTGCCACGTACTTCAACAATCATATCATCATCTCCTTGCTTGTTATACATTCATTATAGCATAGCTTTACGCGATGATGTAGACCGAAAGTGCTTCAGCTTGATGAATTTTTTCGAGGACGTTTAAGGTGAGCGCTTGAGGGCTATAAAGTGGTTGGTCATAATGAAGAGCTAACGCGCACGCTAAACCGTCGATATGAAAAAACCATGAAGCCTCTAGCCATACCCCATAGGGGGCCCGTAAACTCAAACGGTCGTAATAAGGATGCGGATGAAGCACTTCATAAAGGGTCATGTGGGTGTGTTTGTAGGGGTAGTGAATGGGGATAAGGGGGGTGTTTTGACGGGTGTTACAGTCTAAACACTGCGCTTTAAAGTGAAACAAAGTTAGCCAATCTTCTTTACGAATAGGGTCGCCACAATCTTGACAAATCATACACACCTCCGAAACCATCATACGCTGCCCTTATCCTTTTCCGTAAAAAAAATCCACCTTGCGGTGGATTAATCGGTTTCTTGATAAAGTTTCGCAGGAATTTTACTTTCTAGAAAGGCTTGCATGTTAAAGGCGAGCGCTTCAAGTTCATTTTCACCCGGGTAAACAACGACCGGTGCCATGTGTTTAATCATCTCTTTTAGTGGTTCGATGATGTCCGCGTTATAGGCTAGACCACCGGTTAAAATGATGGTGTCTATGTTGCCATAAGAGACGCCATAAAGCGCCCCAATGCTTTGTGCAATTTGATAGACCATCGCTTTAAAGACTTTTCTTGCGTTCGCTGACCCTGAGGCGATCATGTCCGAAACAGACTCAGCGTCTTTGGTGTTTAAATAAGAAAACATACCGCCATAAGAACGCACCGTTTTTAAGAGCTCCTCTTGGGTGAACTGACAGCTGTAAGCCATGTCAATGACCGCACACACGGGTAATGACCCGGTGCGTTCGGGTGACATGGGTCCATCCCCATCAAGCGCATTGTTGACATCCACCACGCGACCATGATGATGATACCCCACCGAAATCCCGCCGCCTAAATGGGCGACAATAAGGTTGAGTTTTTCATACGGTTGATTGATTTGCTCGGCGTATTTTCTTGCGACTGCTTTTTGGTTAAGCGCATGAAACAAACTGCGTCGACTGACGCCATTAAGCCCACTAATCTTGGCTGTTTGACGCATCTCATCAACGACCACTGGATCGGCAATGTACGCTTTTTTATTGACTTTTGAGGCTAAGGCGTGCGCTAAAAGCCCACCTAAGTTTGACGCATGCACCCCAAAACGATTGGTAGAGAGCGTTTCAATCATGGTTGGGTTGACTTCATAAAGCCCACTTTCTAAAGGCTTTAAAAGACCGCCACGACCAATAAACCCATCAATGGTTTTTAGATCAATGCTATATTCGTCTAAAAAGTCTTCGACCACACTTTGGCGTAAAGGCAATTGGTCGACCAGCGTATCAATCTGTAAAAGTTCGCTTGTGTCGTGTTTAATGGTGGCTTTGGCAATGCGTTTTTGATTGTCAAAGACCGCCACTTTCGTGCTTGTAGAGCCTGGGTTGATGGTTAAAATACGCATCGAACCCCTCCTTAACTATGGGCTTGAGCGTGATCATACCCCATGGCTAACGCTTGTTGGTTTAAGGGTAAGAGCGCGGCTTTAGCGCCAGAGAACGTTTTTTCTAGCGTCTTTTGAATGGCCTTCTCATCGAGCAATTTGGCGTGTGGCATAAAGGCCCCCAACATAATCATGTTCACTGTTTTTAAATTGTCAAGGCCTAAGGCCATCTCATTCGCTGGGATTTCAATGACGGTGACATCGCTTCTAAAGTCATAGTCTTTCACTAATGAACTGTTGACAATGACCATCCCGCCAGCGGTCACCATCGGTTCAAACTTACGTAGTGAAGGTTCGTTTAAAGCCAGTAAAATGTCAGGATGTTCGACTAACGGTGAGTGAATGGGTGACTCAGAGACAATCACCGAGCAGTTTGCGGTGCCCCCACGGGTTTCAGGGCCATAAGAAGGAATCCACACGGTGTGCAAATCAAGTGCGGTCGCCGTGTACGATAGGATTTGTCCGAGCAACATCACGCCTTGACCGCCAAACCCAGCGACAATTATTCTTTGATCCATGGTTCGCGCTCCTCTCTTGTGTCTTTATAGACGCCTAAAGGATAATAAGGAATCATGGTTTCTTTCGCCCAAGTTAGACTGTCATTGGGGGTCATGCCCCAACCAATGGGGCACGTTGAAATAAACTCAATCAGGGAGAACCCTTGTTTATTTGTTTGGGTGTCAAACGCTTTTTCAATCGCTTTTTTCGCTTTAATGACGTGCTTAGGGTCATGCACACTGACGCGTTCTAAATAGGTAGCGCCTGGAATGGTGGCGAGCATCTCAACGATTCTTAACGGCATCCCGGCGTCCAGTTGACGGCCTCTTGGAGAGGTCGTGGTTTTTTGACCAATGAGCGTCGTTGGGGCCATTTGCCCCCCCGTCATCCCATAAATGGCGTTATTGACAAAGATGATGGTGATGTTTTCACTGCGGTGCGCCGCATGAATGACTTCTGCCATCCCAATGGACGCTAAATCGCCATCGCCTTGGTAGGTAAACACCGTATGGTCTGGACGGACACGCTTGATGCCCGTAGCCACCGCTGGTGCACGACCGTGTGGCGCTTGCTGCATGTCACAGTTAAAAAACTCATAACTCATGACCGAGCACCCCACACTGGCCACCCCAATGCTTTCGCCAATGAGTTGTTTTTCTTCTAACACTTCACCGACCAATTTGTGGATGATGCCATGGGTACACCCAGGGCAATAAGACATCGGTGTATCGGTTAAGCCTTTGGTGGGTTCATAGATGACTTTACTGTTCATGCTACCGCTCCTTTTAAGACGACTTTTTCAATCGCTTCGAGCATTTCTTCAGCGCTTGGTACGACGCCACCTGTGCGGCCAAACCAATGCGTCTGGCGCTGGCCTTGGTTGACGATTAAGACGTCTTGATGCATTTGACCAAGACTCATCTCAACGGTCAATAAATCGGTGACTTTATCGCTTAACGCCTCAAAGCCTTGTTCCGGGAAGGGCCATAAAGTGATCGGTCTTAATAAGCCCACACGATACCCTTTTTGACGGGCTAAAGCGATCGCTGAACGCGCGATCCGCGCCATTGAACCATAGGCTACTAACACCAAGTCCGCATCCTCACATTGAACCAACTCATAACGTTGTTCATCGTTGATGATGGCTTGATACTTTTTATTTAGTTTTAAGTTATGAGCCTCTAAATCTTTGGTGTCTAAAAAGAGCGACACGATTTTATTGTTGACCTGACGCAGAGCGCTCTGACCATCGGCGGCCCAAGGCTTTGCTTCGATGGCTAAGTCAATGGGCTGGTCTAAATCGACGGGTTCCATCATTTGCCCAATCAACCCATCCACCGCAATCATCACGGGATTACGGTATTTATCCGCTAAGCGGAAACTGTCTTTGATGATGTTGACCGCTTCTTGAATGCTTTCGGGCGCAAACGACAATAAATGATAATCACCATTGCCCCCACCGCGGGTCACTTGATTGTAATCGGCTTGACTGGGTTGAATGGATCCTAACCCTGGTCCGCCACGCATCACGTTAATGATGACCGCGGGCAATTCACTGCCGGCCATATAAGAGATGCCTTCTTGTTTTAAGGCGATGCCGGGCGATGACGATGAGGTCAACACACGAACACCGGCCCCTGCGGCGCCATACACCATGTTGATGGCCGCCACTTCACTTTCCGCTTGAACAAAGACTTTCCCATGCTCTTGCATGTGATACGATAAATATTCTGGCAACTCGTTTTGCGGGGTGATGGGATAACCAAAAAAGGCATCGCACCCTCCCTTTATCGCCGCTAGGGCCATCGCTTCGTTGCCTTTCATCAATACTTTAGCCATACTGCCTCCTTATGCGCTCACAAATTTCTCAACCGTAATGACACTGTCAGGACACATCATCGCACAAAACTTGCACGCGATGCATTTTTCCTTGTCGGTCACCATCAAAGGGGTATAACCTTTTTGGTTGGTTTTTGTTTTATCAAGCGCTAAAATGTGCACTGGGCAATGAGGAATGCACAGTGAACATCCTTTGCATCGTTCTTCGTTGATGATAATTCTTCCTTTGGCCATGTTAGTAGCCTCCTTTTAGCCACGCGTCACCGATGTAACGCGTGAGTGGTAATGGGGTGCCGAGCCAATGAGGGTCGGGCGTGATCGAGTGTAGATACACCGTCGATATCACCTCTAAGCCTAAGGCCTTGGCCGCCGCTGCCACCATCGGTTCAGCGTTGGTAATCATCTCTGGCGTGGTTTCTTCTAAGAGATTGGTGTTATGAATGATGCCCGTCAAGGAAAGCCCAGTGGCGTCTTCTAACGTCTTCGCGAGCGTGATGATTTGCGCCGTTGTTTGGGTTTCTAAACGAGCGGTGTTAATGACAAAATAAAACGCGACATCTTCTGGCCAAACGTCTACTTGTCTTAAAAGACGGGCGCCATTGGCCGTGCCGGCCAAATCATAAATGGCACGCATCGATGCGTCATGGATGGGACGCCAAGCGCGCGGTGAAACATACGGTAAATCGCTGGCGTTGCGACCTTCTAGGGTCGATTCCGCCAGCGAAATGCCATGATTATTCAAAAGCGTTTTGACACTGCGGGTTCGAAAATAGGGGTTTAAAACGTCTAAATCAGCGATCATATCGACACGTTCTTTAAGCGCTAAATTAACCGCGATTTCGCTTTTCCCACTGCCGTAATGCCCCGTCAGTATCGTCAATCGTGCCATTAAGGTTTAACGTAGTTTGAACGGAGTTGCGTGATCGTTTCAATCCGCTTTTTCGCAAACATTTTGGCCGCTTGTTGGGTATGTTCATTGGACTCGTTCGCAATTTGATAAATGTCGGTTAAGCGATCATAAATCCGCTCAACTTCACGGTAAGCTTTATCACGGTTATACCCTTGAATTTCATGGTAGACGTTGATGAGCCCACCGGCATTGATGACAAAGTCAGGTGCGTACAAAATGTTCGCGTCTTTGAGCATGTTGCCGTGTTTTTCTTCATCTTCTAAAACGTTATTGGCGGTGCCTGCGACGATTTTTGCTTTGAGCTTAGGAATCGTCTTGTCGTTCATGACCGCGCCTAGGGCACAGGGCGCAAAAACATCGACGTCGAGCGTGTAAATGTCGTCCGGTTTAACAAATTCCACCTCGGGGAACTCTTTGCTGACTTTTTCGATGTGTTTTTCATTGATTTCGGTGAAATATATTTTTTTAGCGTTGGCTTCTTGGAGGTAACCAATCAAGTAATACCCTGTTTGGCCAGCGCCTTGAACAGCGAACGTTCTGCCTTCAATCGTGTCGTCACCGTACACTTCTTTTAAAGACGCTTTAATGCCGTGAAACGCGCCATACGCGGTCACAGGTGAGGGGTTGCCACTTTTACCTTCAAGCCCAACCACGTGGTTGGTTTCCATGTTGACGTAATCCATGTCTTTGGTGGAAGTGTTGATGTCCTCAGCCGTGATGTAACGGCCATTGAGGGTTTGAACGTAACGACCAAACGCACGGAAATACGCTTCCGATTTGACGGTGTTCGCATCGCCGATTAAAACACTTTTCCCACCGCCTAAATTGAGCCCAGCCGCCGCCGCTTTATAAGTCATACCCCGAGCCAGACGTAAAACGTCTAGGGTTGCGTCGTCTTCGTTTTCATAATCCCAAAGACGTGTGCCCCCAAGCGCAGGGCCTAAAGTGGTGTTATGAATGCAGGTAATGCCTCGTAAACCGGTGGTTTTGTCATGGAAAAAGACCAGTTGTTCATACCCGTGTTTTTCCATGTACTCAAATTTTTTCATGTGTGCCTCCTATTCGAATTTTAGACAAAATTTAAACGCTTCATGTAAGCGTTTTACACTTGTTATTATATCATGACTCACACGCTTTTTCAAAACCAATTTAAGGCTTTTTATAGAATTAAAAAAGACGCTTCAAAAGGCTTGATTAAGCACTTTTTAAGCGTCTTAAAATCTGTATTATAAAAATTCTAAAATGAAGCCCCTAATCGCGCACAACCAAATTGATGAGTTTTTTCGGAACGACGATCGTTTTCACGAGTGTTTTACCCTCGAGATAAGGGGTGATTTTTTCATGGGTTAGAGCCAGTGATTTAAGGGTGTCTTCCGGGGTGTTCGCATCCACCTCGAGTTTAGCACGCACTTTTCCGTTGACACTGACAACGATGGTGGCGGTGTCGGCTTTCATTTTGCTTGAGTCTGCTTTAGGGTACGCGGCTTTTAACAACAGCGTCTCATGGTCAAAGGACGCAAACAGCTCTTCACTGACATGCGGCGCAAACGGATGTAAGAGTTTTAAGAGAGTCTCATACGCCGTTTGTGAGAGGCGAGCTTCTTTATACGCCGCGTTGGTGAGGGTCATTAGTTTGGCAATGGCGGTGTTAAATTTGACGTGTTCACAGTCGTAGTCGACCTCTTTTATGGTCTGATGTAAGAGTCTGGTAAACGCGGCGCTGTCTTCTTTTTGATCGACCAGTTCTTTTAGCCGCCAAACTTTATCCAAAAAGCGTCGTGCGCCCCTTACTCCAGCGTCCGACCAAGGGGTGGCTTGTTCATAATCGCCAATGAATAAAATGTAAACACGTAACGTATCGGCCCCAAATTGATCAACAATCTCCATCGGGTTGACGACGTTGCCTTTGGATTTCGACATCTTATCGCCATCAGGCCCTAAAATGAGCCCTTGAGCGGTGCGTTTTTTGTAAGGTTCAGGGACTGGCACTTCGCCAATGTCATAAAGAAAGCGATGCCAAAAGCGTGAATAAATGACGTGGCGTGTGACGTGTTCCATCCCACCATTATACCAATCCACAGGCAACCAATACTTCAGTTTCTCATAATCCGCAAAATGGGTGTCGTTGTGTGGGTCGGTGTAACGCAAGAAATACCAACTCGACCCCGCCCATTGCGGCATCGTGTCGGTTTCTCTTTGACCTGCTTGACCTTGATGGTTGACGGTGAGCCAATCGCTGGCGTTGGCTAACGGCGAGGCGCCTTCGGCTGAAGGTTTAAAATCTTCAAGAAATGGGAGCTCGAGTGGTAATTCAGTCTCCTCTAAAGCCTTCATGGTGCCGTCATTTAAGTGCACAATCGGGATTGGTTCCCCCCAGTAGCGCTGACGGTTAAACGCCCAATCCTTCATTTTAAAATTGACCATGCGCGCGCCTAAGCCATGCGTTTCTAAATAATCATTCATCGTTTGAATGGCGGTAGGTACGTCCATCTCATTGATGAAATCACTGTTGATGAGCGTACCTTCTGCGGTATCGGTATACGCTTCGACGCTTAAATCGCCCCCCGCAATCACTTCAACGATGGGCAAATCGTAAGCTTTCGCAAACTCATAGTCGCGTTGGTCGTGACCAGGCACAGCCATGATTGCACCGGTGCCATAGCCCATCATGACGTAATCCGCAATAAAAATGGGGATTGGTTTTTGCGTGAGTGGGTTGAGCGCTTCAAGCCCTTCAAGCCTCACCCCGGTTTTATCTTTAACGAGTTGGGTACGTTCAAACTCCGTTTTTAAACGGGCTTGGGTTTGATACGCTTCAATCGCTTGAAGGTTTTGGATGTGTGCTTCGTGACGTTTTAACATCGGATGCTCAGGCGCCACAACCATAAAGGTGGCCCCAAACAGGGTGTCTGGACGCGTCGTAAAGACCTCTAATTGATCGTTCGTCTTTAAGATTGGGAAGGTCACTGAGGCGCCTTCGCTACGGCCAATCCAGTTCTCTTGTTCTAACGCAATGCGCGGCAACGTTTCTAAGTCTTTTAACCCATCGAGGAGCTTTTGCGCGTAGGCGGTGATTTTTAAAAACCAGACATCTTTTTCTTTTTGCACAATCGGACTGCCACAGCGGTCACACTCCCCGCCTTGGCTTTCTTCATTGGCAAGCACGACTTGGCAGGATGGGCAATAATTGACATACGTTTTATTACGGTAAGCGAGTTTGTGTTCATATAATTTCAAGAAAATCCATTGCGTCCAACGATAATAGTTGGGATCGGTGGTGTCCACCACACGGTCATAATCAAAACTAAAGCCAATCGCTTTGAGCTGCTTGGTAAAATGCTTAATGTTTTGATCGGTCACCGTACGTGGGTGAACGTTTTCTTTCATCGCAAAATTTTCGGTTGGTAACCCAAACGCATCAAAGCCGATGGGAAATAGGACGTTGTAGCCTTCCATACGGCGTTTGCGGGCGATGACTTCTAAGGAAGCGTAGGCCCGAATGTGCCCCACATGCATCCCCGATCCAGAAGGATAGGGAAACTCTACAAGCGCGTAATATTTTGGTTTGTCGTCAAAATCAATCGCTTTGAATGCCTCTTGTTCTTCCCAAATTTGTTGCCATTTCTTTTCAATCGATGGCGCATGATAGTCCATACTCTTCATCCTCTCTCATAAAAAAAACACCCTTTTAAAAAGGGCGTCTCCGCGGTACCACCTTATGATTTTACTTTAAGCCCTTAACGCCGGCAAGACGGTGCGTGCTCACGCGTTGCACACGCACAGCTCCCTAACCTAATTCACCAAAGCCTTCTGCTTAGTTTTCACCGCCACTAAGTCGCTTTTTTCCAGGGCCTAAGTTACTGTCGTTAGTTCTTCGCTGTTAGGCTGATTTTAGCACAACTAAGCGCTATTATCAAGCGTCATTATCATCTTTAAACAAGAGTCGTTTTTGCAGTTCAAGCGCCAGGCGCGAGGTTTGTCTAAACGCAAAAAACAAAAGCAAGATAAACAAGAAAATATTGAGCGTCATCACCGCATCAAAAATCAACACCACAAAGAGTGTCGTTGAGGCGTAGGTAAACATCACATACAACTGTTTAAAAGGCACCATCGTCAACCGCATGCGTAAGATAAAGGTGTTAATGAGCACAAAGACATTAAAAAGCAACATCGCCCCAAGCACCCGTCCAACGATGACCACAGGCGCCCACAAAGGACGCAACTCTAAAATGACACGATCGATTAAGAAAAATAAATCATCGAGCGTTTGTTGATTAAAGGTATGAAAATCAAGCCGTGTAATGCCTAACGTCTCATAGCTATAAAACCCCACTTCAGTGCCCATAAAAATGAGCGCTAACCCCGTCTCTTGAAGCACCCCATAATAGACCAACCCAGTCATCTGGGAACGCTCAAAAGAATCCTCTACACTCAGACTAAGATTTAAATTATTCCCTTCATAAAGCAACCGCGATTGGGGCGTGTCACAAACGATCGTGTCGTCTTCTAATTGACAAGGAAACGACGTTTGATTGACATCGTCACGAAAGACGTCTTGCACGCTTGCTTCAAGCCCTTCAAACGTCACCGTTCGAACAATGGTTCCCGTACTTAATAAGACCGAAAAGATCAAGACATAAAGAAAGACTCTGCTTAAGCGGTCTTTACGAAACTGTATGAGCTTATCCGGTTCTATGAGTGCTTTTTTCACTCGATCTAACATAGCATCACCATCCGTATTATACCATAGACGCAGGGTGGTATGCGTGATAGAATGAGACAAAGTGAGGTTTTTTTATGAAACGCTACACCACCTTACATGAACACTATCAAAAACGCTACAACACCCGCGTCTTTAAAGTCCCTTTAGACGCGCATTTAACCTGCCCAAATCGTGATGGCACGAAAGGCTTTGGCGGCTGCATTTATTGTTCCGCTTCAGGCTCCAACGCCGATCCAAAACACACCCATAAATCTTTGTACGATCAGTATTGGCTTCATAAAGCACGCTTACACGATAAATGGCCAGACGCAAAAACGATCCCCTATTTTCAATCGCATACCAACACCTATGCGCCACTTGAAACACTTAAAAGCTTGTTTGAAACCGCGCTTGAACTGGACCCTTTAAACACCGTAGGACTGGCGATTGCGACACGCCCCGATGCCTTAGAAGATGAGACGGTGACCTATTTAGGCACGTTGAATCAACGCATGCCCATCCAAGTCGAACTCGGCTTACAAAGCATCCACACAGCAAGCACCCTTTGGATGAATCGTGGGCATGACTTAGCGTGTTTTGTGGATGCGGTTGAACGGTTAAGAGCGCATGACATTGACGTTGTGGTACACATCATCAATGGTTTACCCAATGAAAGTGAGACGATGATGATTGAAACCGCACAATTTTTAAACACCCTAGACATCCAAGGCATCAAAATTCATATGCTTCACATCACCAGCGACGCGCCTTTGGGCCAGCTTTATTTAAAGAATCCTTGGCCCCTTTTGAGTTTGGAAGATTATGTTCATGTGACCGCTCAACAACTCACCCACTTAAAAAAAGACATCGTCATCCACCGCCTCACTGGCGATGGGATGCGTGATGTCTTGATCGCGCCTTTGTGGACGCTTAAAAAATGGGAAGTCTTAAACGCCCTAGACGCCGTCTTAGAGACTAACGACTGGCATCAAGGGAAGGCCTTAACCACGCCGACACCTTAAGTAAAAACGTCCACACACTGTATAAATCGGCCGCCCCACCAGGGGAGATCCCGTGGTGTAAATACCGTTTAGATAGCGCTTCATAGGTGCTTAATTGCCATTCATCTAAGAGCGCTTTCGTATCTTGTTGAACATTTTTTAACGTTTTTAAGGAATGGTGTTTTAAGAGGGTGGTGTCGTCACACACGCTCATTAAAGCGGTGAGGCGTTGATGGCGATCATAGGCGTGAAGATCAAACGCACGAATGCTTTTAAGCGACTGCATAATTTCACCACGTACACCTTGAATGCCAAACTGTTCAAACATCGCCTCGCCGGTCGTGCGAGGCTTTTTTTGTGCGGTTTGTAGTTCATCCATCAACGTGGGTGTCGCCACCCTCGCCATCGTCTTTAAAGCCTCATCAAGCGTTTGACCCGTTTTGATGCCCTGCGTAATAAACGGCAACACCCAACCAAATAAGAAGATGGCGCCTTTGTGCGTGTTCACACCGCCGGTCGCCTTAAACATGGCGGCTTCTGCTGCTTGACCGATGGCTTTTAAATGAGGCGCATGGGCATCTTCAACCGAGACGTCGATAAACTGTTTGATGTACGGTTTTAAAGCTTCAATGGAGGCGCTAAAATGATCGATGGTCATGTCGTGATGACGGCCGTGACTGTATGGGGTGACTAAGGCAAACTTCGGATGAAGCGTGACTTCGTCGATCAACGCATCGATCACCGCATCAAGCAAGGCTTGATGCAGTGTGTGGTTGAGACGTTTTAGGATATAGTCGTCAATCACACTGTCCGCGTGGGTACGTTCTCTTTGACAATGAAGGGCTGGTTCGTCACATAGATAACAAGGTCTTAATGGCTCGCCGAGTTGATGACGTTTTAAGGGCCCTTGAGGGGTGATGATGTCGCAATCTAAAAGCGCCCCTAAGGGATGCGTTTCTTCAAAAAAAATGGCCCATTGTTTCAATTGGTAAGCCTCCATATGTGGTACGTGAAAGGTCGCGCAGCGTCCTGCGGGCGAGGTTTCAAGTTGCGCTGTGACGCTTAAAAGGGTTTTGATTTGATGCACGACGTGACGAAAGAACCCTGAGACGATGGGGGTGTTTTGTAATCTTAAAGGGATTCTTAAGGTGACGGCTAAAAGTGGGCGATCGTGCGCCTTTTCTAAAAGCCGTTTAGTTCTTTGGGTGCGGGCTTCTAGCACGACTTCAGCTGTGTCGGTCATGACGGGTTTTAAGACACTCAATGATCTCACGCCCTTCTTTGGAGGTTAAAAATTGGTTCACGTGTTCGGGCAAAAACGCACGGACCGCAGCCATGTCTTCTGTTTTTAATCGACGTCTCACCTCTGAGGCACTGATGGGCGTCGTGTTTAAAGTCAGTCTAGGGATGATCACTAAATGATCGGCGAGTGTTTTAGCCATCACCTCGTTATAAAGCGCGGTGGTGTGAGAAAAGGGTTCCTCACCAACATAACGTTTTTTTAAGTTGAAGATCGGTTTGAAATAGCGTTCATAAATGGCCACATCAAGGGCAGCATGTTGGCTCGTTTGAGCCGCTTCATCGCTTAAAAAGTAACTTGGAAATGAGGCTTTTGAGACGAGGTATGGCCCGGTTGATAAGACCGTCACATGCGGATACTTTTGCGCGTACGTTTCAACGAGCGAAAAGCGCACGTGAAACGGAAACACACTGTGGTCTTCTTCAACCACAAACACGAGGCCTGTTGGGTGGTTTTTAGCCAGCGTATCAATCAAATGCGCATGGCCGAGGGTGAGTGGGTTGGCGTTGATGACCACGCACCCCACATCTAAAGGCTTAGGAAGTGAGCGTGTTTGTTGGTTTAAATAGTGTTTAATGTCACCGCCACGTTCGCCTAAGGCGATTTGGTCGGTGTGGGCAAAAAAGCGATAACCAAACGGTTCAAAATAAGCTTTTTTATCGAGCGTTGTATACACAAACGTGTGCGTGATCTTTTCATCGGCTAAGGCTTTTAAGATAAAACTTAAGACTTTCGCCATGTGATCTTGACCTTTCTCACCCGCTCTCACCACCACCATTTTAATCACCCGTCCTTCATAAGACGCGGACGCTAAAAGACCTTGCGCATCATAAAGCAAGGCGGTGTTCGTGACGGTGTCTTCGTAACTAAGCCCTTGTGAAAAAAGCAGTTGCTTAAGCGCTTCACGTTGCTTAGAGGTGTGTAACCATTCCATGGCGGACTCCTTTAAAGGGTGTCGATGGGCTCGTTTAAGCGGTCATTACTCACGCCCATGGGCGTGGGTTTGGGGTGGGGGGCTGGGACGCCTGCGAAGGCTTCAGCTTTTGCTTTTAACGCCTCGATGGTGAACACTTCGAGGTTCGCTTGCGTGGCTTTTACCCAAAGATCTTGACGCTTCGGGTGGATCGCCATGCCGTGTTCGGTGATCAGCATATCAATGGTGTGCCCTGGGGTGGTGAGGGTGGTGACGTTTGATAATATCAGCGGCATGCGTCCTTTAAGGAGCGGACTGACCACGACGGTAAGGGCCGCATCTTCGGCCGTATCCGCATGACCACCAGAGCCTCCGATGAGGGTTCCATCGTATTCGGTGGTGACGTTGACATTGAAGTTTAGGTCCACTTGGGCGGCGCCTAAAAAGACGATGTCAAGCGCACGCGTGATGCGGTCGGGTTGACGTATGTTCGCGTAACGATCGGCACTGATGGGGACATGCTGGGGGTGGGTTTTAAGGGAATTGACGGCGTCTAAATCAAAACATTGCACATCGTAAAGGGTATCCACTAGCCCTTCTTGAAGCATCTTGACGTGCATCGCACTGATCCCACCACTCGCAAAGCGTGCGGTTTTTTGATGCGTTTTTAAATACTGGGCTAAACGTTGTGCGATACGTAAAGAGATGCTGCCAGCGCCGGTTTGAAAAGAGAGTCGGTCGGGTAAGGCTTCAAGGGCGATCAACGCGTCGATGGTTTTTTGGGCGATCAAATCATGAATCGGTTGGGGTCGTACTTTGGTGGTGCCACTTTCAATGCCGGCTTGTTGACCAATCGAAGGGACAACGATCAGCGCATCGATATGCGGCCATCGGAATGTTTTTCCACTTAATGTTGGCACATAATGATCGGTGATGAGAATGACGTTTTTAGCGACCTTTGCATCGGCGGTCGCATAGCCTAAAGAACCACAGGCGTTAGGCCCTTCAAGCCCACTTAAGTTTCCTTCATGATCGACCGCAGGCATCGCCAGATAGGCGATGTCTAAGGGGGTTTTTTTACTCAACAACCGCCCCGCACGGCCTCCGTGGGTGTCGAGATGAAGGTGCTGTTTTAGCGGATGTTCACGCAACACACGGCCGAGCGGCCCTGAGACATAGTTCGTGTAGATGGCGTCTATGCGACCTTCTTGAATGAGCGGTGTGAGCGCAGAAGCGTGCACAGGAAAAAGCGCACTGGGCATCAGCGTAAGATGATGTTCGTTATGATAATAACGCATCACATCACTTAAGACTTGATCGCCTTGACGTAGGTGATGATGAAAACTTAGCGTCACGTTCGATTGTGGGGGGTGCGCTTTAAAATAGGCGTCATAGCCGTAATAAACGTTCATGACTTAATGTCCTTTTTTTTGAGTAAGCGATACGCTTTGGTGAGGATCGGTTGATCCACCATCTTCCCTTGGTAGCTAAAGCGAATTTGGTTTGTTTTTTCATGAATGTCGATGATCGCCCTAGCGTCGTCGAGCGCTTCTTGTGAGGGTGAAAAATGGGTTTGAATGAGGGGGAGTTGTGAGGGATGAATGGCGGCTTTTCCGTCAAACCCTAACCGTTTCGCATGGTCGATGTCTTTGATGAGCCCTTCGTCATCTTGAAAATGGGTGTAGGGCGTATCAAGCGCCCACTTATGGTAGGCTTTTGCTGCATAAAGCAGCTGGCTTCTTCCAAACAGGAGCGCGTCTTTATGCGTGGGTTTAGGCGTGTCTAAGGCAAGCGCTAAATCTTCGCCCCCTAACATCAAGCCCACCACACTAGGGTGTTTGGCCAACTCAGGCAGTTCAAAAAACACTTCTGGGGTTTCACACAACGCGAAAATACGGGCTTTTGGGTAGGCTTTTAAACAGTGGTTTAAAGCCTGCACACTCGCTTTTGGTAAGAGAATGTTTAGATGATTGAGTCGTTTTAAAACCGCAATGTCTTCACTAAAAGCCTCATGATCCACGGCGTTGATGCGCACGTAGCTTGGGACGTTTAAAGGATGCGTTTTTAAATGTTCTTCCAACAAAAAACGCGCGCTTCGCTTGTCGCTTGGCGCCACACTGTCTTCAAGGTCATAAAAGATGGCGTCGGTGTCATACGCATGGGCCGCAAGCATCATACTGGGCGTGTTGGCACTGATAAAAAGCGCACTACGCATGAAGATGGTCCTCACGGTATTTCGCACACGCTTCTTTTAAACGGGCCACAATGGTCACATCAAGCGCGCCTTGATCTTGACAATGCACCGCAATGTTGGTGAGCTTGAGTTTTTCACATTCTTTGGTGATGAGTTGCTCGATGTGTTTGCCATAGGCCGCATAGACGACACTTTCTAAGCGTACGCCAAAGGTTTCTGCGGGACTAAGGGTGATGAGACAATCGTTGGATTCTAACGAGCCACTGACAATCATAAAGACCCTCTCCTTAATAAGGCAAGTTCTCTTGCCATATGATTTTTAACAATCATGAGGCCCTCATCGGTCCCCATGCCAGGTTTTGCGAGCACTTGCGACGCTTTGGTCGCGATCGCAATGGAGGTGGTGATGTGGGCGGAGATGTCGGTTTCATTACAAGTGCCTCCGCTGTAAGCGCCCACCCCATGCGCATGGCAATAAAGCAGCGCTTCAATCGTGTTATGGACACTCCCTAAATCGGGGGTTTTAACTTGAATCATATGGGCACAGTCTTCTTCAATAAAAGCTTTCACATCGTCAAAGGTGTTGCACCATTCATCCGCCACAATTTCAAGGTCCACCTGGGCCTCTTCTAGCGCTTTTTTTAAGGTGTGTAAGGCGGCCATGGTGCCGGCTTGATCGCCTGTATCAACGGGTCCCTCGATGCGTAGTTTAAAGGGTTTAGCCGCCTCGCAAAGGGTGGCTAGATAGTGCGTCATACGGCGTGTATCTTCTTCAAAAATGATGCCGATGGTGCCATACACATCGATGTGTAAGATCGGGGCGTAATCGTCTCTTAAGCGTTTTTCGATGATGCGCGTTTTTAACCAATCCACATAGTTTAACAACAATTCACCTTGACGGCCGAGTTTGGTGTCGATGTTGTTGATGAGCGCATGCGGTAAGACGTCGGCTTCTTTGATGATCATTTTATCGACGTTCAAATAACGGTCGTCGCCGCTTTGCGCAAAGATCGGTATGTGATCATAGTGGTCATCTTCGATCGCATAAAGTTTGCGTACAACGGCCGCGACGGGCAACCCGTAGCTTTTGGCACACGCATCTAAAAGCGCTTGAGAGATGCCATAGCGAAGCGCTGTGTGTAGACGTTTGCTTTCAATTTGTAACGTGTCAAAAAGCGTCGCATGGCTTAAAAAATCACGGACGTCTAAGCCGATGAGGCGCGGTTTGAGATGGTCATGAAAGAAGGGTTCATAAACATCGGTTAAAAAGAGTGGGTCGCGCCCACTGGCGCCGCTGTATTGGACCGCCGCACAATCGCCTTTGGCGATTTGTCCGTCGTCTAGAATCAAGAGAATACTGAGTGCTTCGCCGGCTTGACGAATGGCACTAAAATGCAGGGTTTGCGGGTTCCCCACATAGGCAAACCCATCCATGACCGCGCCCGCTTTAATCGCGCGCTGGTCGTCAAAGTAAAAGCCTGTGTTGCCTTTGGCGGTAAGGACATCGACAATCTTCATCGGCGCTCACCCACCAATTTCGTTTGGGCGATGGCGTAGACGTCATCGATCGTCATTTGGAAATTGATCTCCCGTTGTTGTTGGTTGGCACGGTTTGCGAGTAAGCTTTGGTGATGGTCTTTGATGTCTTGGTCCAGAGCGAGCGAGCCAAAATTCACGATTCTGATGGCGCCTTCGGCGTCGCGTGCGGGCAAGATTTTACCTAGGTTCATTTCACTTGGCGCAAAGGGAATGTCTAAAAGGCCATTCGCAAACGCTTTGACCGCGCCTTTGGCTAAATCGCCTTGACCGATGTGAAGGGTGGCGTAGAGAAGTTGATCCACTTCTTTTTTAATGAACGCTTTTTCTTTTTCTAGCGCCTCAGAACTTGGGAAGGGTTGTGTGTTCATCAGATTTAAAATGGTTTTTGAGGCGATGAGGCCTTGAGCGTTGGCTTCTTTGGTGGGCACCCCCGCCGATTCATGGGGGGTTTTGGTGATCATCTTCGTGGCTTTGCCCATGGCCGCCACCATCGAGGCCATCGAAATCAGGGCGAGCGCCGCCGATTCATCGGCGGGGAAGCCACCCATCCATTGGTGGAAGACGGTGGTCACAGTCACGTCGTTATACCCAAACAGTTTCAAGTAATAGGTGGTGAGCGTCTCAAGCGTTTGTAACGCGGCGACGTCTTGAATGACGTGTCCGCCCATGCCGTAGCCGACGGTCAAATGTTTGACGCCTTGCTCGGCTGCGAGCAACGCTTCAATGATGGCCACGGTATGGGAGATGCAAGGAGGCACTAAGGTACCTGTGAGTGGCCCAAAAGGTTCACGGTTTAAACGAATCCCTTGGTCTTCATAATAACCGACCAGTCGATCGGCATATTGCCAGTAACGAATGGAATCTTCAAGCGCGATGTTTTTCGCGTATGGAATGTTATAAGAGATTCCGCCGCCTTCATTTGACGTCCAGCCTGCCGCATGAATGATTTCACTAAGTAAGCGCGCATCGGGGGTGCCGTGGCGCGCTTGTAAGGGCCGATCGACGGCTTCTAAAATCAGTTTACAGCCTTCAACCCCGTGGTTCACCGCTGGAAAGCCATTAAGCATGGAGCGTTTTTCTTTTTTCGAGGCTTTAATGCCATCTTCCGCTTGGTCGTAACGGTTGTGTCTCGTATAGGCGTCGATGGTGGAAGGTAATAAATCGGCCCCACCAACGTCTTGTAAATACGTTAAAAGGTCAATGTGCTGGTCGATGAGCGCCACCCCTGCTCTGGGTTGAATGAGCGTTTTTCCAGCGGCTTTGGCTTCATCTAAGACATGCGCAAACTGCTTGTGTAAAGGGACCGCTTTTAACGTTCTTACGGCGTTTTCTAAAGACAGCGCCTCTGAGGCGCCTGTGGGCCAAGCGGTAAGGATTTTGGCGCGCTTAGCTAAAAAGACATCGAGGTCTATTTTTTTATTTTCAATCATGACGGCTCCTAAACAAGATGTTTTTTCATGAGTTTGAGGGCAAGTTTGGGTTGTTTTTGTGCAAGCAAGCCCATCGCAGAGAGGATGTAATCTTGGTCAAGCAAGATTGTGGGATCGGTGGGTCTGAGTTCTAGTTTTCGTTCACTTTTTTGATTCACTTCTTGTAAGATGTTTTTGGCTTCTGGGTGATTGATTAAAATCCCCCCGGTGCCGATGACGTATTGGATGTCACTTAAGTCTTTACCGATTTGATAGTACATGTTTCCAAGCGGCGTATAGACCACTTCCACGTGGCCGACATGGCGTGACATGGAAAGATCACAACAGATGCGTGCAAGCGCTTGGTCGAATTCTCTTTCCGCCTCGTTTTCTGGCAAATAATTGACGTTTTCATACCGTTTATTGGCGGCGGCTTCGACGTCTCCATCGTAGTTAGAATAACGTTTGAACTCGTAAGGTGACACTAAAGAGAGTAAGGCTTTCGCACTGTAGCGCATGCCTAAATCGCCTTCGACTGTCCGTTTCGCAAACGGTTCTTGTAGGCCTTTGAAAATCACTTCGGTGCGTTTGGGGAAGCCTTGGCCGATGGTATGCACATCGGTTGTTGCGCCCCCCACATCGATGACCATCAGTTCGCCAAACCCTTCTTCCTCTTCGTAGCCTTTCGCTAAGAGTTCGGCAGCGACTAAGACCGCTTCAGGCGTGGGCATGATGATGTCGCCAATGGTTTGTTCGGCCTTTTTAATGCCTTTGGCTTCGACGATTTTGGTGATAAAAATCTGCCTAATGATGTGTTTGGCTTCTTTAACGTTGAGCGTTCTTAACGCCGGCATAACATTGTCGACAATGTAATATTCCGTGCCGCTGTTTTCAAAGATGAGATCAATGTCGTCTTGGGCGTCTTTGTTGCCGGCGACGATGATGGGTTTGCCTAAATTGGCTTCTTTCAGTTTTTTGGCGTTGTGAATGATGCATTCCTTGTTGCCCCCATCCGTCCCTCCTGCAAGTAAGATGATGTCAATGGGCGCGTCTTTTAGAGTTTTGATGTCTTTGCGGTTTAAATGATGTGAAAAGACGTGATTGACAAGGGCGCCAGCCCCTAAGCACGCGCGCTTGGCGGCTTCAACGGTCAGTTCTTCGACCAGTCCAATGGCCGCCATTTTTAATCCCCCAGCCGCCGATGAGCATGCTGAAATCCCAGTGATGTCACCGGGTAGGGGGTGGGCGCTTTCTAACATTTTTAACGCCGCATTGAACCCTTCCATGACGTTCGTTTTGACGGTGGTTGGGGCGCTTGCGGAGCCGACGACGAGACCATGTTTTAAATCGACGGCGGTGATTTTGGTATAGGTTGAGCCAAAATCGACGAGCAGTTGAACGCTCATATCATCCCTAAATCCGTTTTGATGTCATTTAGGGCTGTTTCGATGTTGGCTCCAGGGGGATAAACTCGGTCAAATCCCATTTTTTTAAAGCGGGCCTCGACCGCTTTAAAATCTTGTTTGCCGACGACAATGTTGCCACCAACATAGAGTTTGACATGATTCAAACCTGCTTCGACACACTTTTGTTTAAAGTATAAACAATCCATTTCTCCATGTCCGTAAAGGCTGGAGACAAGGATGGCTTCGGCGTTCGTTTCGATCGCCGCATGGATGAAATCTTCCTGGGTGGATAAAACACCGATATTCACAACGTGAAAGCCGGCTTCTTCAAGGACATGATGAATGATTTTATTGCCTACCGCATGCACATCTGCACCGATCACACCAATGACCACGGTTTTCATAGTTGGGTTGTCCTTCTTTCTTATGGGGTTGTCTTTACTAGCTGATGTAAACGCTTTTATATTCACCTCCATTATACGCCTCTAAAATGACAAATCAACCCCTCAAAGTGATTTTTTTACGCTTTTTTAGGGTTTTAGTTAGTGGACGAATAAAGGGCTAAAAAAAACACCATCACGTGGATGGTGTTTGGGTGGGTTTTGCGGCGTTAAGTTTTTGTGAGTAGCGTAAATAATAATCTTCAAACTCGGTGCTATAACGAATGAAACGATCTAAAATATATGGTTCAAAATAGCCTTTAAATTCGAGCTGTAATAACTCGAGGGCGCGCTTGTGGGTGAGGGCGGTTTTATAGTTTCTCGCTTGTCTTAAAATCTCATAAATTTCAGAGAGTAAAATAATTTGCCCTTCTTGTGAGCGCTGGACTTGTTTCATTTTTTCACTGAATGCCTTGTCGGCGGTTTTTTCAAAATGGGCACGCACGATGTCTTCACTCTTTTGGTTGAGCTGGAGCCGTTTGATGATGACCGAGCCTAAAATGGTTTTATCGCGAATGATTTGATAATCACGTTCGGTGAGCACTTCTTTGTCATCGTAATCTTCAATCGAAAGGTCTTCCGTTCGGTCCACATGAATTTTCGAATACTCATAAATCTCCGTACACACATTCGGTGAAAGCCCCAAAACGTTTCCGAGTCGTGAGGCAATTTCAGCGACGCGTGTCGCTGAATGCATCGCATCTTTCGCGCTATGCGATTCGCTGTTAAACACGCCAATGACGTCAAAGACATCGCCGACCACCGCTTTAAAGTCCGCTTCCATGTCACGACGTTTAATCAGTTCTTCTTTTCGTTTGGTGTTCATCATCTCACCGATGGCCACAGACGAATAAAGGGCGATGTTAAAGATGATCAAGACCAGCGTTCTTAAGAAAATATCGATGGTGACTTCACGGTTGGTGAGCCATAAAAAGGTGTAAAGATCTTCAAGCGACGTCGCGTAAAGATAAAGTGGGTACATGATGATGATATGAATGACCGTCATCAATACTAAGACCCATTTAAACAAGAAACGGAGCAAGTTCGCGTCTTGATACAAGGCGACAACGACCAGTGAGAAGTAAATCAACACATAGCCAGCTTGGGTAATGGAGAAAAGATTAAACATCGTCTCATCCCCACCAATTTCAAGTGCCCCAGCCCCCACACGCAGTTTGATGTACACACCAAACGACGCTAATATGATGTAAACAGACGCGATGTACATCGCCATTTGTTGTTTAAGCAAGGTTCTTGGTTCTTCATTGATGATGCGCTTTAAGGTGGTGTTGATGGTAAACATCACTAACCCAAACCCCGCAATCACGATGTAGTTAGGGGTTTGTGAACCAATGACCGTAAAGATAAAGAACACGACGTTGGTCACGCGAATAATGTTTTTAATGACACGGTTACGGCGGTAAAGAACACTTTTTTCATCTAAGATGTCGACACCGGATTCTAAGTTAAAGTAATCCGTAACACGTTTGATGGTCCGTTTAAAGTAGAGTTCAAGGCGTCTTCGTGAACTGGATTTAGCTTTCGTACGATCGCGTTTGGCGGTCACTTTGAGTCGTTTTAGGGTTTGCGAAAAAACCATCGCTAACTTGTCGATGCGGGTTTCTTTATTCGGATCGGCTTCTTCCCCGAGACTGTCTACATAGGTTTCAAGTGCTTCAGGGTCCTGATCGGTTTTTTCAAAAAAGTCTTCAAGACTTTTTCGTTCTTTGGCCATAAGGCACCCTCACTACTCGTCAAATTTAAATTGGATGTGTTTGTATCCAGGTTCACGTAAGGCTTCATTTTCATTGGTGATTTGAGCGACGCGTGTGCTTGCGGCAGCCGCAATGGCGCCTACAATGTCGTCTAAAAAGGTATGGCACATCGCTTTTTCATGTTTGCCATCGGCGTTCAAGCGGCCCACAACGAGGGGTTTGTTGACGTCGATGTCGCCAAAATTGGTTTTCCCAATGGTGCCATACATCCCTGCAAGTTCTAACCCAAACAGTTCATCGATGCCAAACATGCCTAAATCACTGTTAAGTATTTCGCGCAGAGGTTCACGAATAAGATTTTCTTCGGTTAAGCGATCGATTTCTGCGCCGAGTTGTAAAATATGAAAAGCATCTCTTAATGAGAGGATTTTTTCAACCGAATCAATGCATGTTTTCATCGAGATGTCTTTGGTCCATTTGGCTTGTTGTTGATACGCAACCTCGGCAATGTCTTCGACACTGACACCGCGTTCTTCTAAGGTTTTTACGTTCATTTTCAACATTTCATCACGGTTAAATAAATTTCTTTGTTTCATCATTTCACCTCGAAAATTGGCTAGGTAATATTATAGCATGCTCAATGACGTTTGTAACACATAGTATACATTCTTTCCTTAAGATGATGGCCCTAAAACAACATTCAAAAGCGTTTCAGCTTGATACCCTTGCACAAAGGCGCTTGCTGTCAAACGCTTTTTACCTTCAAGCTGCACTTCTAAAAGTTCGATGCTGCCTTTTAAACAAGCCACAATGATGCCTTCTTCTGTAAGCTCAACGATGGTCCCGGGGGCGGCGTCATAGGGCGTGTTTAAAGGACGCGCTTGATAGACTTTAAGACGCTTGCCTTCAAAAAACGTATACGTCGCTGGATTGGGATAAAACGCCCGAATATGACCATCCACGGTCTGTGCAGATTGTTTAAAATTAAGCACTTCTTCTTCTTTGCTTAGATTAGGTGAAAGCGTCGCATAGCGATCATCTTGAGGCGTCGGTTCATGACCGTCGACAATCATAAACCACGCTTCGAGTAGCGCTTGGGCCGCCAATGGCGCAAGCTTTTCAAAGAGGCTTTCCGCCGTCTCATTCTTTTGTATAGGGAGCCTCACTTGATGAAAAACTTCGCCTGCGTCAAGCTGCTTACGCATACGCATCACAGAGATGCCCGTTTCTTCATCGCCATGCATAATGGCCCGTTGAATCGGTGCGCCCCCACGATGTCTGGGTAACAGTGACGCATGTAAGTTAATCGCATCGATGCTGGGCAGCGCTAAAATGTTCGTAGGCACATATTGCCCATACGCTGCGGTGATCAACAGCTCAGGTTCGAACGCTTTGAGTGTTTCATAAAGGTCGCCAATCTTGATGGGTTGTTGAAGCGTAAGCCCAAGGGCCAAAGCGCAGCTTGCGATCGGGGTTGGGGCCAGTGTTTTTTTACGACCCACCGGTTTATTGGGTTGTGAGACGACCATCAACGTATGGCCCTGGTCATGTAACATTTTTAAGGTAGGCACGCCAAAGGCTGGCGTGCCCATAAACACAATACGCATACACATTCTCCTAACGATGATGCGTCACGCTGACGCGTGGCGCAAAGACTTTCACAGCGCGCGCAATCGATGCTTGGTACGTTTCTAAACTCGTTGCTTTTAAACTCAACTGATAACGATACGCACCGTCCCGTTTATAAAAGGGGTGTGGTGTCGGGCCGAGGATGGTCACATGATCACGACAGGCTTTAGTTAAATAGTGTTTAAGGTGTAACGTTTTTTGATAGGCAGTGTCTTCATTGGCGTCTGCCAATGTCAACACCGTTAAATCCACAAATGGGGGCCACTGCATGGTCTTGCGAAGCGCTAAGGTCTCGTCGTAATAAGCTTCGTCTCGATCGTGAATAAACGCTTCGATGACCGGGTGGGTGGGTTGATACGTCTGAATCATCACGTCAAGCTTAACGCCACTTTGAAGTGCCAGTTGACGCCATAACTGTAACGCGTCTAACGATGGATCAAACGTAGGGGCGTTAAAGAGTTCGTCGGCGTCGATGATGCCAAGCAGGGTCGCTTTGGAAAAAGCGACGCTGGTTGCCAACATTTGTGTGCCCACAATAATGTCTGCTTGAGGCATCGTTTTTTGGGCCTCTTTTCGCGCGGACACACTCCCCACATGCGTGTGATCGAGGCGAAAATGTTTAGCGTCAGGAAAGTGTGCTTTTAATAAGATTTCAAGTTGTTCGGTGCCACTACCTAAATGACGCATGGGTGCTTCACAGCGCGGACACTGCTTTGTTAAGGGGGTGTGTCGATGACAATGATGACAGAGGAGCTGTTCATTTTCTTGATGCACGGTCATAGGTAACTCACACGCTTCACAACGGATCACATACCCACACGCCTCGCAAACTTGGCTAGTCGCATACCCTTTACGGTTTTTGAGTAAAACCACTTGTTCCCCTAGCGCCAGTGTTTTTTGAATCGCTTCTAAGAGCGGTGGGGTGATCATGGATGGGTTGTTTAAAAGATGGGCTTTCTGATCGATCACGTGATAGCTAAGCTGTTTTTTAGGTGTCTCAAGGGACGCTTGAAACATCGTCTTGTGTTTGACGGCCTGCCAGACACTTAAAGGGGGGGTGGGCGTCACGTAGAGGGTTGGTATGTGATGTTCTTTATAGAACCACTGAGTGATCTCAAACGTATCGTAGCGTGGAGTCTCTTCTTGGTGATAATGGGGCGCATGCGCGTCACACATCACGACCACGTCAAGCGTGTCTAAAGGCGCAAAAATGGCCATCCGCGTGCCAATGACACAGGGGGTTTTACCCTCTTTGATGGCGTGCCAATGATGGCGTTGTGAAGACGGCGCCTGAAGACTTGAAAGCAAGCCAACGGGCACCTTTAAACGGGCTCTTAGCTGATCATAAAAGGGCGTGACTTGAAGGAGGTCGGGTACCAAGATAAGGACCGTTTTATTCTGACTGAGAAGCGCCTCGATGGTTTGTATGACGACCTCAAGGTCGTGATGGATAAAGCCTTCGAGCCAACCAGACTGACGTTTTAGCAACCCGTTGATCAGTTGCTTTTTTTGCTGCGTTTGGCGCGCATTGAGGGGCGTTGGTTTAAGCGTTTGATGTGGCATTACGTCAAAGGCCAAAGGCTGCTTCATTTCTTCAAGGATGCCTTGGTCAACAAGACGCTTGACAGTGCTCGAGGTCGCGTGCGTTAAGGCCAAGGTGGTGCGTTTGGATAACCCTTCAGGATACTGACGCAAAAGACGAAGGATTTCAGCTTGTTTTGGGCCTCTTACTGGGGCGTCTTGGATCATTTTTAAGCGGGTCTCTTGAGGGCGCTTAGTGGTTTCTTCCAGTTTGGTTTCAACCACTATAAGCCCTTCTTTTAAGGCTGCTTTAAGTGTTTTAGCGTCGTCTTTAAACGCGTCGATTGAACACGTTTGGCGTGAGCCAAAGTACGCGTCGATGCTTGGATGATCAAGAACTTTTCGCACGGTGGGGACGCGTTTGACATTGAGCGCCCTAGGCGTCATGGCGTGATGATAGCTTTGTAAAGGGTTTGTGTACCGTTGATGTAAGTGTTCTGCCAGCGCTCTTAAGCGGTCGTTTAATGGGGGCTTAACGTCCAAGACATCGATGAGCGTTTTTAGGTTTTTTAAAGAAGACGTTTTTTGTGTTTTAAGCACCGTGCCACTGCGTTTGGCGCCATGAAAAAACACCTCAACGCGTTGACCTACACAAAGGATAGGTTCAAGATGGGGTGGCACTTTGTAATCATAGAGTTGATCGACGGCTGAATGCGCGATGTCGATAAGCACTTTCGCAATCACATCAATCAATCCACCCTAGACGTTTTAAGGCATTAAAGATGCCGTCGTCATGAATGCTGTCGGTGACGTACGTGGCTTTGGCTTTCACGTGATCGAGCGCATTGCCCATCGCCACTGAATGAGGGATGCCCTCAAGCATCGCGATGTCGTTGTCGCCATCGCCAAAACACACACACGCGTCGATGGGCACATTAAAGTGTTTTAGGACGGTGAGAATGCCATCTTTTTTACTTTTGGTGGAGTGAATGACATCAAAACCATCCGATAACCATGGAACGAGTTGATGATGCGCTAAACGTCTGGTGAGCGTTTGCCAGATGGCTTTATCTGAAAACGCCCAAAGCTGATAGACCGCATGGGCTTTTGCAAAGTGCTTGTCTTCGACGGGTAAAGGCATGTTTGCTTCTTTAAACATGTTAATGGCGCGGTCATTGAGTTGACTGATGGCTTGTTGTTCTTTTCCGATAAAGCCATACACGAGTTGTTGTTCTTCAAAGACAGACACGACTTCCTCAATTGCCTTAGCGTCAAGGGGGTCGTCTTCAATCAGGGTATCTTGATGGTAGATTAACTGACCGTTTATCGTAATATAGACGTCTATGTATGGTTTGATGGCTTCAATTAAATCAAGCATATAAAAAGCGCGCCCGGTCGCAATGCCAACGAGCGTGTTGGGTTGTGCATGGAGCGTTTTAATGGCGTCCATGGCGCTTTGGGGGATGGTGCGTGAATGTGGGTCATATAGCGTATGATCAACATCAAAGAAAACGATCCGTTTCACAGACATCACCTCATTAAAATTATACCATAAACGTTTGGGGTTTTGCGGCTTTTAAGGTATAATGTAGGAAGTATTTAAGTCTAGGTTAGGAGGCTACATTGTGCCACATCCTTTTTTAAAGTCGCATGAAGTGGGTGTGTTTGCGCTGGGTGGTCTTGGTGAAGTCGGTAAAAACATGTACTGCATTGAATACCGTGATGAAATCATCATCATCGATGCAGGGGTTAAATTTCCCGACGAACAACTTTTAGGGATTGACTATGTCATTCCCGATTATTCGTATGTGTTAGAACATCAAGACAAAATTCAAGCGCTTATCATCACTCATGGTCATGAAGACCACATCGGGGGCATTCCTTGGTTACTTAAACAAGTGAAGATCCCAAAAATCTATGCGACAGGTCTTGCGACCGGTCTCATTCGTAATAAAATGCGTGAACATCCGGGGGTCCATCTTCCGATGTTTGAGTATTTTGAAAATGATATTCTACGTTTCAAAGAGCTCTCTGTGAGTTTTTTTCGTGTGAATCACTCCATTCCTGATAGTTTTGGGGTGATGGTTAAAACCCCGCAAGGGATGATTGTTCATACAGGGGATTTTAAATTTGATTTTACCCCAACAGGGCCCGATGCGGATTACGCAAAAATGGCTAGAGTTGGGCATGAAGGGGTCTTACTCTTATTGAGTGATTCGACCAACAGTGAGCTTCAAGCCTTCTCTAAAAGTGAACGTTTAATTTCCGAAAGCATCTCAGAGATTTTCTCACGCATTGAAGGGCGTATTCTCATTGCGACGTTCGCAAGTAACATTCACCGCGTCCAACAAATCGTTGAAGCTTCCATTGCGGTTGGACGCAAAATCGCGGTGTTTGGTCGCTCGATGGAGCGTACCATTGAAGTGGGTCAAGACATGGGCTACATTCAAGCGCCTCACGGAACGTTTGTGTCCGGACGGGCCTTAAAACATTTTAAACCCCATGAAATCACCATTTTATCCACAGGCTCTCAAGGGGAACCGTTTGCGGCGCTTTCACGGATTGCGGCTGGTTCACACCGCGACATTAAACTCATTCCCGGTGATACGGTGATTTTCTCTTCTTCACCCATCCCTGGAAATGCGGCCAGTGTCAATAAAACGATCAACTTATTGTTTAAAGCGGGCGCGAATGTCATCACCAACTCCCCTTTGACCGACACGCACACCTCAGGTCATGCGGCCAACGATGAGCTCAAGTTGATGTTAAAACTGATGAAACCCAAGTATTTCATGCCCATCCATGGCGAGCATCGTATGTTAAAAATCCATGAAAAAACCGCCTATGCCTGTGGGGTTAAAGAAGGTCATGCGTTTGTCTTAGACAATGGCGATGTCTTAGCGGTCAGTAAAAACACGGCCCGTGTGGCGGGCAGTGTTCCGGGACAAAGCGTCTACATCGATGGAAAAGGCATTGGCGACATTGGCACGGTGGTGTTAAGAGACCGTAAAATTCTTTCTGAAGAGGGGTTGTTATCGGTCAATGCTGTGGTCGATTTAACCGCCGGCACGTTGGTTGGTAAGCCGATGGTCATTTCACGTGGGTTTGTCTACATGAAAGAACAACAAGAGCTGACCAATGAACTCACCGATTTAGTGCATGTCTTCTTTGAAAAAGCGTTAAAAGAACCCAAAGTGAACGTGGCCATTTTAAGACGTGATGTGATTCGTCTACTCAGTGAACACATTCAAGAAAAACTCGATCGTAATCCGATGATCATGCCAATCATTGTCGATACGAGTGCACAAGCCCAATAAAAAAAGCCTTCCGGCTTTTTTTTATGTTTAATGTTTTTGAAGTCTTGGATGAGGGTTTTTTCGTGTTTGATTTAAGACGGCTTTAAAGCCTTCAAAAATATGATAGGTCATGTGCGCATCTTCTAAAGCGTCGTGTTGTTGGTTATGGCGGAGGGTGTGCCCATATAGTTCATACGCTTTCACTAAACCAAGGTCGTCTTTGTATAAAAAGACATTTTTATGTAGCTGTAATAAATTCACAAACCGAGGGGTGATTCCTGGGGTGATGCCATGCAGTTCAAGCGACATTTTTAAGGCGATTTGATCGTTTTTCCCCCAGACCATGATGGCCGGTGTGTAGGTTTTTAAATCGGCTTCAAAGGTTTCATAGAACGATTTAAAAGGCACGCCTTGATCGACATCTTGTTGAGTCAGCGAAAGAAATTTCAAGGTTCGACGGCTGAGTGTGGGGTGTTTGTGTGGTTTGATGAACTGATTGACGCGCTTGATAATGTGGTTGTTTTCATCGACGATCAGATACCCTACTTGAATGATTTCTTGCATGAAGTGTTTGTCAAAGTGATACGGATGCATGCTCATCTCCATATCTAAAAACATCGTCATGCGCATCTCATTAAGTAAGGCTTTGGTGTCTTCAATGACACTTTTTTGACTGAAGACCAAACGATCTCTTTGGTTTTGGCCGATGATTTTGTGGATGTGTAACAACTTCCATGGTGGGTGTTTTTGTTTACGTGGGGTGACCGTAACTAACATGCGGTGACCGATTTGTAAGTGGACCAAGTGGCGTTGATACATCCCACGTTCAAGATAGAGTTTTACCACCCGGCCATGGGTCCCTAAGGTGAGGATGCGCTGTTTTTCATCCAGCGCCTTGATTCGTCCGTATAGTTTCATGAAGGCTCCTTTGGGTTCAAGGTTTCTTTGATATGTTCGATCGTTTTTTGGGGAATGCCAAGTTTTTTAAGCGCTTCGTCGCTGGCGGTGCGAATATGATCAATCGTTTTAAAGGTTTCTAACAGTTTCTTTTTCGTCACGTCGCCCACCCCTTCAATCGTGTCTAGGATGCTTTCAAAGACGGCTTTCCCTCTTAAGTGTTGATGGAAGGTGAGGGTGAAGCGATGCACTTCTTCTTGAAGTTTCCCTAAAAGGCGAAAGACATGGGTGTTTTTCTTAAGCTCATACGTAGTCCCATCGGCGTCGATTAAATACGACGTTTTATGATCGGCGCTCTTGGCTAAGCCCACCAGCGGAATGTTTAAATGAAGATCCGCAAGCACTTTTTTAGTGATGTTGATTTGATGAATCCCGCCATCCACTACGATTAAATCGGGCGGCGTGAGTTGTTCCATTAAGACCCGGCGATAACGCCGGTAGATGACTTCTTCCATCATCTCGGTATCCCCGCGTTGACGGTCTGATTCGGCGAGTTTATATTTGCGGTAACTTTGACGTTCGGGGGCACCGTTGACAAAGACGACCATCCCAGAGACTGGGTATTCCCCTTTGATGTGAGAATTATCAAAGGCTTCCATACGGTAAGGCGTCGGAATGCCTAACATATCGGCGAGTTCATCGAGCGCGCCAAACGTTTGATCATGAGAGGCTTTCAGTTGTTTATCTTGATTGTCTAGCGCGTCATGCGCGTTCAAAATCGCCACGTCCATCATCTGTTTTTTGATGCCGCGTTGCGGCGTTTTTACGGGAACTTCGAGTATCGCTTCAAGCGGCGCTTGAAGGGACGCTTCCGAAATGAAGATTTCTTTTGGTTTCGGATAAAAATCATAAAACTGTAAGATGGCGCTGAGCGCTTCATCCCACGCGTCAATGTAATAAGGCGCGATTTTTTTATCGGTCGCCGCAATTTTACCCGCCCGGACAAAGAAAAATTCAATCGCAACAGAATCGTCGTTATGAGCAATGGCTAAAATGTCACGATCGACGGTGTCATTAAGTTGCATCGCTTGACGTTGCGTGGTGAGTTCGATCGCCGCGATGGCTTCTTTATATTCTTGAGCCCGTTCAAAGGCAAGATTTTCACTGGCGTCTTGCATTTTTTGTTTTAACGTTTCCACGACGCCTTTGACCTCGCCTTTTAAAAAGCGGGCAATCTCTGCGGTGATGGTTTGGTAAGTCTCAGGTTCTACTTTTTTTATACAAGGCGCCATGCATTGTCCAATATGGTAGTAAAGACATGGCTCTTTGGGGAGGGTTTGACATTTTCTTAAAGGGTACAGTTGATTCAATATTTTTAAGGTTTCTCTGGCAGCCTTGGCGTTGGGATAAGGACCGAAGAGGTTTTTGTTGTTACGGTTGACACGCCGAGTCACTTGGAGTTTGGGGTGTTTTTCTTTAGTGATTTCAATGTAAGGATACGATTTATCATCACGCAGTAAGATGTTAAAACGCGGTTGATGTTTTTTGATTAAATCGAGCTCTAAAATCAAGGCTTCAATTTCAGTGTTGGTCACAATGTACTCAAAACGATCGATCAGCGTCAACATCTTCGTCGTTTTATGATCATGGCTGCCCGTAAAATAGCTGGTTAGACGGGCTTTGAGGTTTTTCGCTTTGCCCACGTAAATAATGACGCCATTGGCGTCGAGCATTTGATACGATCCAGGTTTTTGTGGGACACGTTTGAGCGCCTCTTTTAATGCCATAAGACTCCCTCTTTCCTTCGCTATTATAGCACATTCACACAGACTTTAGACAACAAATGAAGCCTGGCGATGAGGGGAAGATTCGCAGACCTTTAAAGCCCCGTTCACCGGCGCACCCTAAGCTAGATTTGAAAACGCTCTCATCTTTCGTTATAATGAGCGTATAAACGGTGATGTTTCCTTTAGGAGGTGACCATGAAACGATTCATTGGGTTGTTTTTGTTGCTTTTTGCAGTTGGCTGTGGGCCAAGCACAGGCCGCATCGAAATGGCCTCAGATCAACATCAGTTTTACCTGGAATCTTTTGAACCAGAGATGATTACCATGCGCTATAGGGCTTCTGATGGCCAATCATCAACGTTTCCGTTAACTGAGGCGATGGTTGTCAGTCCAGTCCCAAATCACCCAGGCGTCCATACGCTCGTCATCGAGTACCGTGAGGCACGCACAGAGATTTGGATTGAACTGTCTCATCGTCCGGACATCGACTGTCGCATACGTTATGTTGCGTATGAACAAGACTTTCATCAACCACTGATGATTTTGGATCAACAAACATTCACCCAAAACAATGAGGAAATGATGTGTGTGTTAGACACATTCATTGACGTCGAAGATGTGTCTGTGGATGGGTATACTTTTGTCAAATTTGACAGGCCTTTAGGCACCACTTTTGACCACTCTGACTGGTTTGAAATCCCCGTCATCTTCGAGCTTGAACGGTATGAGATTCTCTTTTATGATCATCAAGGGGATTTAATCGAGTCCTATGAGGCTTTTTATGGGGAAGACTTAAGAGCGTACACGTATGACTTCCCAGAGTATTTTCGTTTTAGTGAATGGGATCAATCCCTCATTTCCATCACCCAATCCTTAGAGGTTCATCCGGTGGGAACCCTTCGTAGTTATGTGGTGATCTTTTTAGATCATGAAGGGCGTTCTTTAATGACCCAGCACATCACCCATGGTGAAGGCATTTCGATTGAACCCTTCGTTCCTTTGCGAGAAGGGTATGAACACATTGGCTGGTCTCATCCACTCGATGCCATTTATGAAGACCTCACGATTGAAGCCGTCTATCAACGTCTCGTATTTATGGACGAGCTCATTGACGAAGCCTTTGATAGCCGTTCTTATACGGTGCTTATGGATTGGGAAGGGTTACCCATGGGTGATGGGACTGCGGCGCATGTGTTTGAAGTCGACGGCGCGAACGTCAAAGCGTTTGCTTGGGGAGAATGGTTTTATCTAACCACCATCGAAGGCTCCGTGCATATCATTGCACAATATGAAGGCGATGACACTTGGGTGAAATCTGTCCATTTAGGAGAGACCTTAGAAGAATTTATCATTCTAGATTTATTTGCTTTAGACGATGATATGTTAAAAACCAGTGGGGGCGTTCAGCTCATCGATGAGGCCCATTTTGAGACCTTGTTTGGTTCGGTTGGGGACGATGTCTTGCGCGTTGAAGTCACCCCTGAATCTAATCAGCTGATCTTTGCGATTGAGATGATTGATGAGGTGACACTGATCATCACTTTAAAAGACGTCAACGACACGGAAGTCACACTACCTGAGTATGTCGACATACTCCCTTAAGGACATCGAACCCTACAAAAAAAGTCACCGATGACCGGTGACTTTTATCATGGTTTTATTCGTTGTCTTTTAAGACGTTTTTCAAGCCCGCTTCAATGCGATTTCCGCGGTCTAAAGAGTCATCATAGACAAAAATAAGATTCGGTGATTTACGCATCTCAACGCGTTTAGCAAGCGTCGTACGAATGAACGACTTTGAACGTTCGAGCGCTTCTACCGTCGCTATTTTCTCATCTTCATTCATGGTTAACACTGTAAAATAGACTTTCAGTTGACTTAAGTCTGTGGTCAGTTTGACGGCGGTGATGGTCACAAACCCAATGTTTGGATCCTTCACGTCTTTTCGTAAGATTTCGGTTAAGTGTCTTTGAATGCCGGTTTCTAAACGTGCATGTTTACTCATTTTACTTTAACCTCCTCCATCGTGCTGGCTTCGATGATGTCGCCCACTTTAATGTCGTTAAACTTGTCGACCATGATGCCACATTCGAACCCACGGCGCACTTCTTTGACATCATCTTTAAAGCGTTTTAAGCTGGCAAGTTCGCCTTCATAAACCACGATGCCTTCACGAATGACGCGCACAAGCGCATCCCGTTTGATAAAGCCATCGGTGACATAGCACCCACCAATGGTGCCCACTCTAGAGATTTTAAACGTGTCGCGCACTTCGGCTTGACCGGTGACGACTTCTTTAAATTCAGGGTCAAGCATCCCTTTCATCGCCAGTTCAATGTCTTCTAAAATTTTATAGATAATGGTGTACAGGCGAATTTCAACGCCTTTTTCATCGGCCATGTCACGCACAGACGCTGAAGGTCTGACGCCAAAGCCAATGATGATGGCCCCTGAGGCATGCGCTAAAGAAATGTCTGTTTCAGTGATCGGACCGACACTCGCACGAACCACTTCGATTTTGGTGCCTTCGACTTCTAAGGTATCTAAAGAGCCTTTAAGCGCTTCAATCGAGCCATGGGTGTCCCCGCGAACAACCAGACGGAGCTCTTTGCTGTCGCCCATGTTGGAAAACATGTCATCTAAACTGACGGCTTTACCCACGCCACGTTCTTCTTTCCAAGTACGATGAGCGCGTGTCTCCGCAATATGACGTGCTTCTTTTTCATCCGCGTACACTTTAAAGGCATCGCCGGCTTGAGGGACGTCTTGTAAGCCAATCACTTCAACGGCTTGAGAAGGGCCGGCTTCAGAGAGTTGTTTGCCTAAATCATCCACCATCGCACGGACTTTCCCATACGTGTCGCCCACGACAAACGCATCGCCGGTTTTGAGTGTCCCATTTTGAACCAATAGCGTTGCGACAGGCCCACGGCCTTTATCGAGCTTCGCTTCAATGACAGACCCTAACGCTAGACGTTTGGGGTTGGCTTTAAGCTCTTCGATTTCAGCGGTGAGAATGATGTTTTCTAAGAGTTCTTCAATGTTATCGCCTTTAAGGGCTGATATTTCAACAAATAACGTGCTGCCTCCCCATTCTTCAGGGACAAGATCAAACTCAGTAAGTTCTTGTTTAACACGGTCAGGATTGACGCCTGGTTTATCCATTTTGTTAATGGCCACAATGATGGGGACTTTGGCGGCTTTCGCATGGTCAATGGCTTCCCGCGTTTGGGGCATCACACCATCATCCGCAGCGACCACTAAGATGGTCATATCGGTAATGGATGCGCCACGCGCCCGCATTTCTGTAAACGCCGCATGGCCTGGGGTATCGATGAAGGTAATGGATTGACCATTATAATCAAACGTATAAGCCCCAATATGCTGCGTGATGCCGCCGGCTTCCCCTGCGGTCACACGGGCGTTGCGAATCGTATCTAGCAGGGTCGTCTTCCCATGGTCCACGTGACCCATGATGGTCACTACGGGGGGACGCACAACTAAATCTTTAGGATCATCGTCGATCGGAATCGCCTCAAAACGAGTTTCATCGGAGTGTGCCGCATGTTCAATGCCAATGCCATAGTCATCCATAAGTAGTTCGGCGGTGTCGTAGTCGATGGTTTGCGTTTGCGCGGCCATGACGCCAAGGTTCATTAGACGTTTAATGACATCGGTCGCTGGACGGCCGATAAATTCTGCAATTTCTCCGACTGTCATGTCTTTTTCATACTTTAAAAACTCGGGGAGTTTTTTAAGTTTGGGTGGTTTTGCGGTGTTTTTTGGTTTGCCTTTACGGCGACGATTTTGTGGTTTATTGGTAGGGCGTTTACTCATACCAGTCACCTCTTTCTGTAGACCCTCAACCGATGGTTTTAATGAAGCCTTCGTCAATTAAAGCACACACGGTGCGCTCTTTCCCCAGGGCTTTACTGAGGGTTTGACGATCAAACGTTTGGTTGATGGGGGTATTGTAATGAAATGCTTTTTGATGGATTTTTTTTTGTATGTTGGCTCCGGCATCGGAGGCCATAAATACATAATATTGAGGGTATTTACGAAAGCCTTCTAAGACGGCTTCCTCACCATGAATCAGTTTCCCTGCGCGTAACGCTAACCCTAAGGTTTGAACGTTAAATGTGGTCTTGGGCATAGCGGTATAACGCATCGTAGACGTCTTCAGGAACGGTCACACCGAGGTGACGCCCGAGAAGGTCTTTTTGTTTGGCTTTCAAGATGACCTCTTCGCTGTTTTTAACATACGCGCCTCGGCCATTGGCCTTGCCCGTTAAATCGAAGATCACGTCGCCTTCTTTGTTAGCAACCACACGCAAGAGTTGTTTTTTGGGCAAACGTTCTTGACTCACGACACATTTTCTTAAAGGAATTTTACGTGGTTTCGTCGGCATCCTCATCACCTTCTTCACTTAAAGGGGTGTAGTCAATGTCAAGTTCAGCCGCATCGGAAATGGACTTAATGTCGATCTTATAGCCACTGGATTGGGCGGCTAAACGGACGTTTTGGCCTTTGGAGCCAATCGCTGAGGTAAAATCAATGTCTTCAACAATGACGAGCGCTGTTTTTTCCTTTTTGTCGGTGTTGATCGCATGAACTCTGGCTGGCGCCATGGCGTTTTTGACGAGTTCAACAGAGTCGTTGCTCCAAGCGTAAACATCGACACGCTCGCCTTGTAAGGCTTCTAGCACTTCTTTAATACGATTGCCTTTATAGCCTACAACTGCACCGACAGGGTCGACGTTTTCATCGTGGGAATAGACGGCGACTTTGCTGCGAGATCCGGCGTCTCTTGCAAGACCCATGATTTCAATCGTACCATCGTTAATCTCTGGCGTCATTTGTTCAATGAGGCGTTTCACTAAGTTTTTATCGTTTCTTGAAACATAGACTTTGGGGCCTTTGGGTGTCATCTCGACTTTTGAGACATACACTTTTATGCGAGAACCAATCCGAATCTCATCGCTTTTTAAAAGTTCTTTACGCGGCAAGGACGTCTCTAAGCCCATCATCATCTCTAAGGTGATGTAATCTTTATTAATGGCCACAATTTCAGCCGAGGTCATTTCCCCTTCTTGATCACGGAAATGTTCGTAGATTTTTTCACGTTCAAGCGTTTTTAACCCTTGGGTTAACATTTGTTTTGTGGAAACAGCCGCAATGCGTCCGAAATCTTTAGGCGATATGCGGGTGGTGAGTGTCTCTCCAATTTTAATCGTTTTGCGTTCGTTGCGCGCCGCAGCTAAACTGATTTGATTGGGTTCACCAGTGGGCTCTTCAACGACTAAATAATCGCAATACATTTGAATTTCATTGCGATCTTCATTGAACTCAACGCGTACGACATCTTGTGTTTGAAAATGCTTTTTATAAGCGTTCAAAAGACCTTTTTCAAATACTTCTAACACTTTTTCTTTTTCTAATCCACGCTCATGAGTGATCGCTTCAAGCGCTTCAAAAAATGGTTTTGATTGCATGGTGGTCCTCCTAGAAATGAATCGCCAAACGCAACATGGTGATGTCGGCGTGGTGAATCGTGTGTTGTTTTTTCTTTTTAGTGGTGACTTGGATGGTGTCACGTGTGACCGAATCTAAGCCACCTTCGATGGTTTGTTCATGGGTGGTCACAACGACCCACCGACCCACCGCTCGCTTCATTTGATCAAGGGTGTGTAGTTCCCGCTCAGGATCCGCAGAACCCACTTCAAGTCGATAGCTTCCAGCAATGAGATCTTCTTGATCATCGAGTGCTAAAGATAGGGCTTGATTGACTTTCACGACATCGTCGATGCCTAAATAGCCAACGCCTTCAATGTCCACCACCAACGTCTTTTCGCCGTCCTTTGGACCGAGCGTAATCGCGTAGACAAAATAGCCTTCTTCTTCCACCACTCGGTGTATTAACTGCGTCAGTTTGTCCATCATACCCTCCTTATTTGGCAAAGAAAAGAGTGGGCGCTGACCCACTCCTCTAACCCATATGCGTAAATATCATAGCACACTTTCTCGCGCTTGACAAGTCTTATCCTTGGACCAATTGATGCATCAAGATACTCCCAGCAACGGCCACGTTTAAGCTTTCAACCGACGATGTTTGAATCGTCATTGAGTGATCTTTCAAAGCTAAAAAGGCGTCATTTAACCCTTGCCCTTCGTTGCCTAACATCAACACAAATGGCCCTTCGATTCGGTGCGGCTTTTGACCGTTTAAGACCGCCGCAATAAACGCATGATTAGAAAAGCTCACTTTGAGGTTGGTGGGTTCATCTAAAATCTCTATGGGGAGTTCAAAAATCGCGCCTTGAGTGGCTCTTAATACTTTTGGACTAAACGGATCGGCGCTTTGATAAAGGACCATCCGATCAAAGCCAAAGGCGAGGGCACTACGCATCAAGGTCCCCACATTGCCAGGATCTTGAACACGGTCAAGCAAGACAATACGCTCACCCTCACCTTTAAGGGCAGGTTTTTTAACGATCGCTGCGACTTGCATGGTGTGTTCGGTGATTTTTTTCATCACGTGCTCACTCACCTGTACGGCGTCTTTGTATTTCGTGCTGGGCGTGAGCGTCAAAATCACGATGACTTCGGTGTGTTGAAGCGCTAAATCGACAAGATGTTCGCCCTCAACCAAACAGATGCCCTGGGCATCACGATATTTTTTTTGTTGCACTTTTGCCCAGGTCTTAACCTGATCATTTTGTACGGATGTAATCATACGCGCTCCTACGTCCCACATGTCGTCACAAACTTTGTGGGGTTGTTTTTTGGTGGCCCTTGGTGTACCGCTTGGGCCTCGGTGTGTTGATAAGGGTTTTTAAGTAAGTCTAAGTATTGTTTAAAGGGGGTGATGTCTTTCGTTAAACTCACCGTTTTTAGTAAACGCTCGACGGTGATGTTTCTTGGAATGAGCGCTGGGTTGTGTTGTTTTTGAAGCTTAAAAGCGTCCACTTCTTGCGTTTTTCGTTTTTGATACCAGCGCACCCATGACGCCACGTCCGCTTTTTGATAAAAAGCGTCCTCATAGCGGTCAAAGGTTAACTCTAAAAATGTCTCCGTAAAATCACGTGCATGTTGATGCATCAAGTCAAAAAATTGATTGATGTGTTGAAGGTCGTCTTGCGTGGCGTTTAAAAAACCAAATTTCGCGCTCATTTTCTTGGCATACGCCGCTTCAAACGTCGGACCAAACGTCTCTAAAGCCTCCGTAGCTAGAGCCACCGCTTTCGCTTGTTCATCGCTAATGAGCGGCAACAAACTCACCGCTAAACGCGCAAGATTCCAAGAAGCGATATACGGTTGTTGATTGTAAGCATAACGGCCATGCGTGTCAATCGAAGAAAAGGTTTGATTGGGTCGGTAAGTGTCTAAAAAGGCACACGGGCCATAATCGATGGTCTCCCCGCTGATCGCCATGTTGTCGGTGTTCATCACACCATGCACAAAGCCCACGCTTTGCCAAAGGGCGATGAGGTTGGCTTGACGCGTGATCACACGGCGTAAAAACCCGAGCGCGTCGCTTGGGTCTAAATCTTGATCATGGCGTTTAATCGCATACGCCAACAAGGCTTCAAGATGGCTTCTATCCTGATGCATGGCGGCCCACTCAAAAGTGCCGACGCGCACATGACTCTTCGCTAAACGTACTTGATAAGCCCCTGGTTGAGGCGTTTCACGCGGGACTTCTAGACCGGTTAAGCCCACCAACAAGCTTCGTGTGGTGGGCAGCCCTAACCCATGAAGTGCTTCTGAGATGAGCGCTTCTTTTAACATCGCAAAAAGCGTCGCTTGCCCGTCGCCACGACGCGCAAAGGGCGTAGGACCGGAACCTTTTAAATGAAGATCATAGGTTTGACCTTGATGATCCATTTCAGCGAGCAACACGGCCCGACCATCCCCCAGCACGGTGAAATGGCCAAATTGATGGCCCGCATACGCCTGCGCGATGGGCGTATGATCGGAGAATGTGGTTTGGCCGGCGAAAAAAGACGCCATGGCGGCTTCTTCTTTGGGCCAAGGCAAACCCAAAGATGCCATCAACGATTCATTCACATAAAAGGTTTGATAGGCGTCTAAGGCTTGTGGTTGAGCGTTTTGATAAAAGATGTTCGGTAAGCGCTGATACGATAAAACGGGGTTTAACCCTAGCGCATCCGCGCGTGTCTTAAAGGGTGTTTTCATGAGTGCATTATAGCATGAAATCACCACTTTTTTTAAAGGGGTGCCTGGTTCATCTAAAAATAATTATCGCTTTATCAAGGCTTTTGATACAATGAACACATAGGAGGTGAGCCGATGAACGCAACGTTTGTTACCAAAAACTCCTGCATCATCCAAACGTATGCCTATCAATCCCTAACCTTCCACTCGGTGACCTATGTTTTAGATGACCATTTCGTGTTAATCAATCCGCCCCATGAGATGGCCATTTCTTGTTGGTTAGATTACTTAAAAACGCACCACTTTGTGAGCGGTTGGTCTTATCTTTGGTTGAGTGAACTCACCCCATGGACACTGACGCGACTCAACGCTTTAAAACAAGCCGTACCTGAACTGACGCTATTCACCAGTGAGTCATTAAAAGCCCAACTCTTAGAAAACGATGTCTCACTGACGATACACACACTAGACGACGCGCCTTTAGCCAAAACCAAACAACACTGGCATGTCCTTGAAGCCACAGCACTACAGCCTAAGGGCGCACATCTTTTATACTTTCCTGAAGCGAAACTGTTTTTAAGTCAATCCTTGTTCAGTCAAACCACCTCAGAGTTTGATAAAGAAGATCTCAAACGGACGCATGAACAACTGTTTCATAACAGTGACCTTTTAAAACCCATTTTGCGGAAAATCAAGACGCTAGACATCACACTTTGTGTGCCTGCTAAAGGGCCTCTTTATGATGAAAAAACATTTAAACAGGCCCTTGTTTCACTCTTGCAACACACCTTTTACGATGAACATTTTATTGTCAAAAAAGCGGTGAGTCAAAAACGTTATTATAATTACGATGCACTCATTCAACAAGCGCTGATCATCCTCCAAACACATGTCGAAGACAGCCGCTTTAAAACGTTCTTAAAAGACATCAATCTTTTAGTCGAAGAGTCTTCTTTTGAAGTGATTGAAGCGCCCTTAAGTGGTCACAAACTATGGCATTTTGTGTTTCAGCGTATTCAAGCGGAGTTAGGCATTGAAGCCCTTAGCGTCTTAGAACCTTTCGTGCAAAAAATGCATAAACGTTATCATACGCCCATGCCCAACATCTATCAAACACACTGGCATGCCTTAGAAGCCGTCATTGCCCAAAAAGAAGATGAAAAACGGTTGCTTCAAACGTCGATAGACAGTTTACATAAACAACTTAAAGATACTGAAAACAAATTGACAAAAGACCCACTCACCAATCGTTATAACGAGGCCTTCTTTCGTACCTTTATTCATGAACACCACCGCGAGCCTTGGCACATCATGCTGATCAGTGTTGACCGATTTCAAACACTCAATCGGCGCTTAGGCATCCAAGGCGCAAACGATGTGCTAAAAACACTCAGCTACTTAATTGAAGAAACACTCCCTTCACAAACGCTCATCTTCAAGTATACAGGCACACAGTTTGTGGTGATGATGCCCGTGAGCTTTGATTTAAAAAATCAAGCCGAGCGCCTAAGAAACGCCGTACGTGAGAGTGTCTTATTCGCAGAACCCATCGATGTGAACATCGCAACACTCGCCAGTGAATCACTACGTGAGAAAGCGAGTGCCCCAGCCCCCTTAAGTGCCTGGTTTAAAGTGTTAGATGCACGCTTGATGAAAGCGCAAAGCGCAGGTCAAGGGGCCATTATTATGGCGGGGGATGACGGCTCACAAACGCTTCATAAAACCCTTTTAATTGTGGATGAAGACGACGTTAATGTCCGCTTAATCACGCGTTATTTTGAACGTACCGACTTTCAGTGTATCGCCTGTTCTGGGGTCGATGAAGCGTTGGACATCTTACAAAAAACACCCGTTCAAGCCATCATTTCAGAGCTCAACCTCTCTAAGCTCGATGGGTTTTCACTCAAACAACGTCTCAATGAAGATGCCCGTTTAGAGAGCCTTCCTTTCATCATCGCCTCTCACAATAAAAATGAGCGTACACTCAAACGAGCGTATGACTTAAACGTGGATGTGGTGTTACAAAAACCGGTCTTTCTAGACGAAGTTCATGGTCTTTTAAACCGTTTAATTAAAGGTACACAGCGATGATTGGGCTTCATCATATTTGGGCTGCGTTCGCGTTTTTTATGGGCCTATCGTTCATCTTAATGGTGCGTGTTTTAAGACAAAAAAAACGCCATCAAAGATCTTATAAACGCAAGCAGCTTGTGCAAAATTATGTTTTTGAGCGCTACATTCAAGGAATCGATGTGCCTAACCGCTATCATCCGATTGAAGTGTTTGAAGCGTTCATTCATGTCGTCGAACATGTCCACATCAACGAGACCATGCAAGCGCGTTTCCATGCGGATGTTTTGCAGCGTCAATGGGTGCGTTTTTTAAAGAAACAAGCGTCTTCGCGTCGTGCGTTTAAACGCCAACGCGCCGTCATTTATTTAGGTTACATCAACACTCAAGAGGCGCATCGTTTATTATGTGAACGTTTATTGATTGAACGTGATGAGATTGTCTATTTCTTTATTGTCAACGCACTCAAAAAACGTCTTGATGTTTCTTTAATGAGCAGTATTTTAACCCGTTTACCACAGCTTTCAACGACCATGGTTCAACGTTTAACCACCCTTTTACTCAATCAATCGTTTGACATTGATCGGACATTTGAGGTCTTTAAAGATCACGCACATCCACAAATTATTTTGTTTTTTATCACCTATGCGCAGCGTTACCCTTCAAGCACACTTTTAGCGTATGTCAAGAAACAGTTTGAATCGTTTGATCAACAACTGCACCATACTAACGATGCGCTCGCAAAAACGATTAGACGACGGGCGGGACGTGTTTTGGTCTACTTAAATGACGATCTATTAAACCGTCCAAGTTATCGACACCATAACGATCCTGAAGTGGTCGCTTTCGCTTTAGCCAACATCGCCCATACGGTCGATGCGCTGGATACATTGTTAAGTTATGTTGAAAAGGGCATCCAAGAACAACCGTTAGTTCAGGCGTTTGAAACACTCTTTCAAAAACAAAAGATACGGCTAGATGACGCGCTCATACGTCTTGAAGAAGACGCCTTAACACCCAAACAAAAGCGACTCATCATTTTAGCGATGGCCTCGCAACTTGACACCCTCGTCTTTAAGGCCCTCAATGCGCCTAAACAAACGATTTTTGATGTCTTAACCACACTCTTAAAAGCCGGACAATACACGCCCTTTATTCGCTTTTTAAATCATAATAAAAACCCTCATTATGAGTTTGAATGTGTCAATCTGATTCGTGCGGTCTTACCTGATTGCGACGGTTTAGAAGAAGAGCTCGCGTTATACGCCAAAGAAAGTGTCTTAAAGACGTTAAACATTCCACGTAAAGTCGTGCAAAAACCGGTGAAAGAGACGCCGAAAAAAGAGTTTAAAAAGCTCCGTTACTTAAGAAGACTCGGGGTATTATCGTTATTGTTGGTGCCATTGGTGTTCATCGTTGAACTCGCCATAAGAGGGGTCACGGTTTGGACATGGGATTTAGTGCCTCTATTTATCTTGCGGTATAACTATTATATTGTGAGTTATTATGTGGCGGTAAACTTAATTTACTTAGTCTTGATTTTCTTATCCCACCAAGTCGCCAATGATCAAATGAACCGCTGGACTTTGAAGTTCCCTAGTTTACTTTATGAAGATCGTCTTCTCCCCGCCATCAGCATCTTAGCCCCCGCGTACAATGAAGCCTTGTCGATTGTCGATAGTGTTCAGTCGTTACTGAATTTAACCTATCCTCGTTATGAGGTCATCGTCATAAACGACGGGTCCACAGACGATACCTTGAAAACCTTGATTGACGCTTATCATCTTGAAAGACACACGTATGCTGGGACGTTAGCACTGCCCACACAAGCCATTTTAGGTGTGTATAAAACACCTAAAATTCCAAATCTCATGGTGATCGATAAACGCAACGGCGGAAAAGCTGACGCCTTAAATGTGGGCATTAACTTAGCCACCTTTGATCACGTCTGTGGCATCGATGCGGACAGTGTCTTAGAAAGCGATGCGCTGCTTAAAATGACCTCGGCTCAACTCGATGGTGAGGACGCGCTTGCGATGGGCGGTCACATCCACCCATCCAATGGGTCAGTGGTGGTTAAAGGGGTCCTTGAGGCCCGTGGCTTAGGGCGTTTGCCGATTGAACGTTTTCAGACGTTAGAATATGTTCGCGCCTTTACGACAGGCCGCTTGGGTTGGTCTAAACTCAACAGTCTATTGATCATCTCGGGGGCCTTTGGGTTATTTAAAAAAGCCCCATTAATTGAGGCTGGTGGGTATATGACCACAGCTTCGATTCTCAAAAAAGACACTGTGGGGGAAGACATGGAAGTGGTGGTGCGGATGCGAAAGAATGCGTATCAAGACCAACGCCCCCATCGCGTCATGTACCTTTATCAAGCCGGCTGTCACACCCAAGTGCCTGATACCTGGTCAACGTTGCTTAAACAACGCAATCGTTGGCACCGAGGCTTAATTGATATCTTGACTTATCATAAAGACATGATGCTTAGAGTCAAATACCGCGGAGTAGGCATGGTTGCGTTTCCTTACTTCTTACTGTTTGAAATGTTTGGACCTCTATTAGAAATTCAAGGCTATGTCTTTTTAATCTTAGGGTTTGCGATAGGCATTTTACCCATCGAATTCTTTCTCGTGTTTTTTATTGCCACCATCGGCCTTGGCATGGTGGTGTCGTTAACGTCTTTATTGATGTTAGAAAAAGACACCATTCATTTCAACAAAAAAGACACTTGGCGCTTGGTGCTTTATGCGGTGATTGAAAACTTTGGGTATCGTCAATGGATGAGTTTATACCGCGTTCGTGGGTACTTCAGTGCGCTTAAAGAAACCCATGAATGGGGCGAGCAACGTCGCAAAGGCTTCAAATAAAAAAGCATCTCGTGTTTGAGATGCTTTTGCTTTACCGTAAACGTTCGATCGTAGCCGCGGCCATCAGTTGATCAACTATGGCACTTGCAGCTTCTTGTTGGCGACGGTCAGCCAACTCATTTTCAATGAGGGTGAAGACCTCATCAAGCTCAGGCAATTCTTGGCCGGCTTCTTCCGCAAGCGCAAGCTGTTCATCATAAAATGCGATGACGTCTTCTTCGGTCACGGGTTCAATGTCTAAGCGTGCTTCGAAGTAAGCTTCAATGGTCGCGTCTTGCTGAAGCGATTCTTTAAAGCGCTCAGCGGTTAAGACGTTTTCTTCGAGTGCCGCTTCAAACTCTGTTTCAGATTCAAAGCTATCCCGAATCGCATTGAACTCAAGCTCAATCTCACTCATGGGGACTAAGTACCCTTCAGCCTTCGCGGCTTGGAAAATGACACGCTGTTGAATGAGCATGTCTAAGACATTCTCTTCAAGTTGCGTGAGAAATGTTTGGCCTTGTTCCGATTCAAAATCGATTTGCGCTTCGTAAAGACGCTTCATTCGTTCTAAGGTGTCGTCATAAACCGATTCTAAGATTTCTTCATCGTTCACAATGGCCACAGGCTCATCGCTGGAACAGCCAGCTAGGCCAAACGCAAACAGGAAAATCAGGGTAAAGATGGGGATCATTTTTTTCATCGTTTCACTCCTATACAAACCCTACGCTACCATAGATAAAGCTATGTGTCAAACCAACAGCCATAAAGCTTGCGAAACTTAAAGAAGCATGCTACATTTTTAGGCATAAGGAGGGCGTTTTATGTTTACACCCACTAAACAAGATTACCCCACATTATTAGAAACCTTACCCTATCAACTCAACCCTCACGACGCTTGGGTGACGACCCTTTCAAACGCGGCCGCACACCTGAAGTATTACATGCGTGATGTGAATTGGTTAGGGTTTTACTTATGGCATCAAGATAAACTCATTTTAGGGCCTTTTCAAGGGCTGCCTGCGTGCACCGAAATTGCGTATGGTCGGGGCGTGTGTGGGACAGTCGCACAAACCAAAGAACCGCTCATCGTCGATGATGTGCATGCCTTTGATGGACACATCTTTTGTGACGGTGATTCAAAGAGTGAACTGGTTTTACCGATGATCAAAGATGGCCGCTTTTTAGGCGTTTTAGACATCGACTCGCCCCTCGAAGCACGGTTTAAAAAGGAAGATTTAGAGGCGCTTCAAAAAGCCCTCGCTGTCGTCCTTGACAATCTATCGCTCGTGGGCTATAATCTTTAAGCGTGCGTAATAAAGGCAGCTACAGCGTACAATTAAGCGTTCGTAGATTCTTCCTGTAGGTTCGATAGTAATCTTCGCTGGCAAGGTGAACTCGTTAAAGGAATCGCTCGGTTAATGGTCGCTGACTTCTTTTCACGCAAATAAAAAAAGGAGGAATACGTATGGCTCGTTACACAGGACCAAGCTGGAAAATTTCCCGTCGGTTAAAGTACTCTGTGTCGGAGACTGGTAAAGAACTTGGTAAGCGTAATTACGCCCCAGGTCAACACGGTCAACGTCGCAGCAAACTTTCCGAATACGGCATTCAGCTTCAAGAGAAACAAAAAGTGCGTTACACCTACGGGGTGAACGAACGTCAATTCCGCAAGACCTTCAATGAAGCGAAAAACATGAAAGGCCCTCAAGGGGAGAACTTCTTGTTCTTACTTGAATCACGCCTTGATAACCTCGTTTATCGTGCAGGGTATGCGAAAACACGTCGTCAAGCACGTCAATTTGTTAACCATGGACATTTCCTTGTCGATGGTCATAAAGTTGACATCCCATCGTACCGTGTAAAACCTGGTCAAAGCATTGGCTTACGTGAACGCTCAAGCAAGCTCTCACTCATTAAAGAGAACTTAGAAAGCGTCCGTGAACGTCTTGGTTTCATCACCTTTGATGATAACAACAACACGTTTAGCTACACACGTTTACCAGAACGCAGTGAAATTCTCAGCGAAATCAAAGAATCCTTGATCGTTGAATTCTACAACCGTTAAGTAAAAAACATCCTTCTATTGAGGGATGTTTTTTTTAGCTTTGCAACAAGGTCTAAAAATCAAGCCGTTAATGCTCATCTTTGATGAGCTTTGAAATAGATTAGAGCCTAGTGATTTAATAGTTTTATTAGAAACTCATCTATCTCTTTTAACGTCTGTTCAATCGCATCACAATCTAAATCTCTAATGGATAGTTTTCTAAAATCAGTGGTCTCTAGTTGCTTTCTTATGTCTTTGCTTTTAAACATATCTAGAAGTTTGTATTGATTGAACTCTTCAAAATCAACCACCGTTCTTTTTCTTCTATGTTTAATTCTTGAAACCAGGATGTGCTTAAATTCCACTAATGTGATGGGAATCTCTTTTTTATAGTACACCTAAATTTTATGGATATCATAGAAGTCTCTTGCTCTTCTTTCTTGAGATCCCGCAGAAAGCTGTCCAGTGAGCTCTTCTTTAAATAACTCTTTTTCTAATGTGATTTTTTCGAAAAATGTTCTGTAAGCTTCTTGAGTCAAAACTTTTATAGGGAAAACTTCATAATATAACTTTTCATCTTCACTGAGGTACTTTAAAACGATTGGTTCTATCATAACATCAATTATTGGAAAAGGATCCGTGAATGTCATTAGTTCAAGTTTGACTCTTTGATCTAGATGACTGCCATTATTAATATCATAGTGCAAATATAGAACTTTAAAAATCTGAGTGTTCCTCGTTACTTCCTTCGGTATCCCAAGACCATACATAAGCAAGTTCATCAATAACTTTTTGTGTCTTTCTTTGTTTTGCTTTTCTGCTATCTGCGCGGGCAACTAAGTCGATATCTTCAGAGAACCGATTAATTAAACGAAAACACTTTGATAGTGAAGTCCCACCGATAAAAACTAAATCTTTGTCTATAGAATAGATGTATTTTAGCGTTAATGTAACAAAGTAATCTTTTAAGACGATGGTCTCATCAATACCTTCTTCTTGGCTAGCTAAGGCAATATAATTTTGAAATAGTACTTTATTTTCATGCAACTTCATCGGGTAGAATCTCCATAACTAGATTTCTAAAACCAGCATATCTCTTACCACTATAATAACTACTATAATCAATGATTTCTTCTCTTTTTAAATCTAAATCTTTGAAAATATCACGTAATCGCATAATCGATAGTTCAAAACCGTAATCACTAAAGCGGAGATTCCTAATCAACTCTAGGAATTCTAACGCATAAAGATTATTCTTATGAATCATAAATGGTGGATGTGAGACAATAACCTTTCCATCGTAAAGTCTTTTAGATCTTGTTGATGGTGAAACATTATTAGTTAAAATCTCATAATATGAAGATACTTGCGACGTAAGTTTATACTTATATAAAAGCTGAGCCCCAGTTTTAATTCCACGGTGTCCATCAAGGTACTTTTTGTTTATAACATCTCCCAGGGATGGCTTCAAATGTGAGAATTTCTTACTTGAAATTGGGATATAATAAACCCCATTCTCATAACGTCTTATCACGCCAAAAGAAACCAAATGTGAAATCATCTGATTCAATGTGTTATTATTACGAATTTTCAGAACTTTTTGAAGGTCAGCTTTCACAATCGGTTTTCTTTCTTCAAAAGCATGTTTCAAAACATCTACTAACATTAGAATCACCATTTTTTAATGCAATAATTTTTATATAATAAGTATATCATTATTTTAAAAATTGTAAATACTTTTGGCAATTTAGGCATTAAAAAAGGAGTTTCATCAAAATGAGACTCCTTTTAAACATTTCTACATCTAAATGTATCTGAACTCAGATTATTTATGTGCGGCCGCCGCCATCGCTAAGAAATCTTTGGCTTTAAGTGACGCGCCACCAATCAAGGCACCGTCGATGTCGCTTTGTGCTAATAAGCCTGAGATGGTTTCTGGTTTCACAGAACCACCGTATAAAATACGCATTTCATTCGCGTAATTGACGCTATACAGTTTCGCAAACGTATCTCTTAACGCTTTAATGGTCTCATTGGCTTGTTCATCGGTTGCCGAAACGCCCGTACCAATCGCCCAAATCGGTTCATAAGCAATGACAATCTCGGATAAGTCGGCTTCGTTAATGTCTTTAAACGCCGCTTCCACTTGCGCAGCCACAAACGTATCGGTCTGACCCGATTCACGGGTCGCAAGCGCTTCGCCCACACACACAATCGGTTTTAACCCGTGTTTGAGGGCTTGTTTGATTTTAGCGTTCACGCTGTCGTCGGTCTCGCCATAATATTCACGGCGTTCACTGTGACCAATCAAGGTGTATTCGACGCCTAAGTCTTTGAGTAAGACCGCTGAAATTTCACCCGTAAACGCGCCACTATCCGCTTCATGAACGTTTTGTGCGCCAATTTTTAGATGGTCCCCTTGACGTTTCACTAAGTCTCTTAACAAAGGGCTTTGCGCACAAATGACCGTCTCAACGTACGCTTGTTTAGGGACGGCTTTGTTCACCGCAAAAACGAACTCCAACGCTTCATCGCGTGTTTTGTGCATCTTCCAGTTGCCTGCAATCATCGGTTTACGCATTAGCTTAACACTCCTTCAATGGCCGCAATCGCTTGATCCGCTTCGGGTCCTTCTGCGACCAAATCAATGTTGGTGCCAGGAGGTACGGCTAAACTCATGAGACCTAAAATCGACGCCGCATCAATGATGCGGTCTTCGTATTGCATGTAGACTTTCACGTCATGGGCTTGGGTTAGGTGTACAATTTTTGCAGCCAACATCGCATGGATGCCCGCCGTGCTTTTAATCACAATGGTTTTCTTTTTCATAATCATAGCCTCCTAAAACATGGGGGGAGTGGACACCCATAGCACTTTGGCTGGGTTCGCACTCAAATTTTCAATCCAATGGGGTTTATTCGCAGGGTAATAGAATGTGTTGCCTGCTTGCACCGTGAGACGTTTATTGCCGATGCGCAAGGTGATCACACCTTCTAAGACATAGCCAAACTCTTCACCCGCATGGGGTTTATCTTTAAACGACACACCCCCGACGCCAAGTTCTAAAAGAATCGGTTCCATTTCATATTTTTGGGCGTTGGGCACAATCCATTGAATGGTGTGTTTGAGCGTATCGTCGCTTTTCTCATAAAAATCCTCGGGGGTAAAGACATACACATCGTCCCCTTCTGAGGAAAAGAAATCAGACAGTTGAGAGCCTAAGACTTCTAAAATGTCACTTAGGGTATTGATTGAAGGACTGGTGAGACCGCGCTCAATTTGCGAGATAAAGCCTTTAGAAAGCTCCGTGCGATGCGCCAATTCTTCTTGGGTTAAATCATTTTCTAAACGCAAGGTTTTGATTTTGACACCCAGTTCAAGACGATCCATTTAGCGTTTTAAAGCCGCAATCCCTGGAAGGACTTTGCCTTCTAAAAACTCAAGTGATGCGCCCCCACCGGTGGAAATATGGGTGAAGGATGCTTCAAAGCCCATTTGGATGGCCGCCGCCGCAGAGTCGCCCCCACCAATGATGGTGGTGGTCTCTTCAAGCGCCGCGAGCGTTTCACAGATGCCTAACGTGCCTTGCGCAAAGTTACTCATTTCAAAGACGCCAACCGGTCCGTTCCAAACCACCGTCTTCGCACGTTTTAAAAGTTCTTTAAAACGTTCAAGCGACGCTGGACCAATGTCTAGACCCATCTCATCTTCTTTAAAATCATCGTACTGGGCGACGCGTATAGGGGTGTCGTTTGAAAATTCTTTAGTGACTTTAAAATCGGTCGCAAAGACGAGTTTGTCTTTCCCTTTTTCTAAAAGCTCTTTTGCCAGATCCAGTTTATCGTTTTCCACTAAGCTCGTGCCGATTTCATAGCCTTGCGCTTTTAAGAAGGTATAAGACATCCCCCCAGCCACAATCACCGTATCGGCTTTTTCAAGTAAGTTGGTGATGACGCCGATTTTATCGCTGACTTTCGCCCCGCCAAGGACGGCCACGAACGGACGCTCAGGTGCGGCTAAAACATGTTCAAAGACGGTGATTTCTTTATCCATTAAGAACCCTGGATAAACTTCTTTAATATGGCTAGAAATACCGACGTTTGACGCGTGCGCACGGTGTGCGGTACCAAAAGCATCGTTGACAAAGACATCGCCTAGTGAGGCCCAGTAACGACCAAGTTCTTCATCGTTTTTCGATTCTTTTTTACCCTCAATGTCTTCAAAACGGGTGTTTTCAACCATGAGGACGTCGCTATTCGCAAGCCCTTGAATCGCTTTTTCAAGCGCTTCGCCACGCGTATGAGGCACAAAGGTGACAGGCACCGCTAAGTGTTCTGCCATCGCTTTCGCGACCGGCGCCAGTGTTTTTGAAGCTTTATCGCTTTCTTGTTTGACGCGACCAAAATGTGAAAAAATGACAATTTTAGCGCCCTTCTCACGTAACAGTTGAATGGTTGGTAACGCTTGGCGAATCCGGTTGTCATCGGTGATGACACCCTCGCTGATGGGGACGTTTAAGTCAAGACGGACTAAGACCGTTTTTCCTTCGAGTTGTGCTTGGGTTAATTGAGACATAATCAGACTCCTTTAATCGATTTTTTATCCAAGAACATTATACTAAACTTCGTGCTTAATTACCAATAACCCCGTAAAATAAGCGCGTTTTCATGGATGAAAACGTTTGTATGATTTTTCTTTTTGTCGGGTTACAAACTGTGTTGCTTCAAGCCAACGGCGTTTAAAATGTTTGGTGGCCAAAGGAAGGGTTAGGTGACACCCCGTGTCAAAGACGATGAGAGTATTAAGACCGAGTGGTTCGACGCTGAGGACACGCATCACGTTGATGAGATGCGTCGCGTATGACGTATGGCAATGGGTCGCCACATAACATTCTTTGTCATGGATGTACCAAGGTCTTAAGTAGCGATGACGGTAGTGGACTTTAAGATCGTTTTGTGCGTTCAAATCATGCCCCTCATGATGGCGGAGACGTTGCGTTAAAAAGCGTTCAAGGGACATTTGGATGTCCGTCATCCGATTGTCTTCTTTTAAGCTCAATGTCGACCCTTCTTTTTGGATGTAAAGCATCTTCTCACCCCCCCTAAGTATCGCATAAATAAAGCGACCTAAACGGCACCATCGTATGCGAAAATTCATAAAAAAAAGCACCCCAAAATTGGGGTGCTAAGCTGCCTTACCGAATACGCTCTTCACTTTCAACATCAAAGAAATGCACTTTATTCATGTCAAACGCCAACTGAATGGTGTCTTTGATTTTGATGTCGGCACGCGCATCCACACGAGCCACGACGTCGTTGTTGCCCACACGGGCATAAATGTTCGTTTCCGCGCCTAAAAGCTCGGCCACGTCGACTTTAAAATCAACGACGGAATCTTTATACGTTTCTAAAACCACTTGCTCATCATGAATGTCTTCTGGGCGGATGCCTAAAATGACTTCTTTACCTTTGTAGCCTTTTTCTTCAAGTTTCTTAATGCGGGCTTCAGGCACTTTCACTTTAACGCCTTCTGCAACAAAGTTGCCTTTGGTATCGATTTTACCGTTGATGAAGTTCATCGCAGGGGTGCCAATAAAGCCACCGACAAAGACGTTGTTCGGGTTGTCATAAATTTCTTTAGGGGCGCCCACTTGCTGAATGTAGCCATCCTTCATAACGACAATACGGCTGGCCATGGTCATCGCTTCAATTTGGTCATGCGTCACATAAATCGTTGTGGTACCAATGCGTTCATGAAGCTTGATAATTTCCGCACGCATCTGGACACGTAATTTCGCATCGAGGTTTGAAAGTGGCTCATCCATTAAGAATACTTTCGCATCCCGAACGATCGCACGTCCTAAAGCGACCCGTTGACGCTGACCGCCTGAGAGGGCTTTTGGTTTACGCTCTAAATAATCGTTTAAGCCTAAAATTTCGGCGGCGTCGCGCACGCGACGATCGATTTCTTCTTTCGGCATTTTACGCAGTTTTAAACCAAACGCCATATTATCGTACACACTCATGTGTGGGTAAAGGGCGTACGATTGGAAAACCATCGCAATGTTACGATCTTTAGGGGCGACGTCGTTGACGATGCGGTCGTCAATACGGAGTTCACCACCCGAGATTTCTTCAAGTCCTGCGACCATCCGTAAAGTGGTTGATTTTCCGCAGCCTGAGGGCCCTACAAAGACAATAAATTCTTTGTCTCTAACTTCTAAATTGAAGTCAAAAACCGCTTGTACATTGTTGTCATAAATTTTATCAATGTTTTTAAATGATAGTGTTGCCATACGCTCACTCCTTCGTTTTTTATACGCTGGGTTCATTATAAACAAAAACCGTGCCCATTCCTATGGGCACGGTGCACAAACTTTAAAGATGATACAAGCGATACATGAGCGCTAACACATCAAAACGGTAAGGGTCAAGATGCGTTTTTTGTTGGAAGGAGGTCAACCGGTAATGCATCGTGTTGCGGTGCATGTAAAGCGCTTTGGCGCTTAGACTGACGTTCATTTGATGCGACGCAAACGCGAGAACGGTTTTTTTTAGCTCTTGTGTGAGCACTTTATCAAAGACCTTCTTAAGCGTTTTTTCTATCGTGTGATCGTGTTGGGATACTTTAAAAAGCAACGCTTCTAAATCGTAAAGCCCTTTAGGGACTGTGTTTAAACACGTTTTGATCAGCGCTTTTGAATAAAGGGTGTCAATCTCCCGGGTCTCTAAGATGGTGATGGGTAAGTTAAAATCAGACTCAATGAGATCTTTGAGTTCATCGGCTTGAAGGATGTCTTCTTGGTCGTCAAAAAGGGTCATCGTGATCAACGCTTCATTGACCTCTAGAGTGCCATAAAGACTTTCTAATAGCTCATAAAGCGCGGGCTCCCCCTGGGGGTGATAAAGGTAAAGGGTGCGCTTATTCATCTTTGAGGTTTAAATACGCTTTCGTGAGGGCTTCTTTGGTGAAACCAAAGTGTTTTAACACCTCATCGCCTTTGCCTGAGGCGCCGAACGTATCGATGCCATAGACGTGATTGCTGAAACGATACCATAAGCCCGTGCTGCCAAGCTCAACCGCAAGACGTTTTTTGAGGCTTGGAGGTAAGACGCTGTCTTGTACTTTTTGTGGTTGGCTTAAGAAGCGTTCCATCGAAGGCATGCTCACGACGTTGACGAGTCGTTGATGTTCAGTTTCTAAATGCTCACTGACGGCCATCGCTAAGGCGACTTCACTGCCCGTTGCAATCAAGATGCCTTCGGCGTCTTTATGTTTTTTTATCACGTAGGCCCCTTGTTTGAAGGTGTCATAATCCACCTCCGTGACCACAGGAACGTTTTGGCGTGTGAGTGCCATCACCGTTGGGGTTTTTCGTGCTTCAAGCGCAAAGCGTAAAGCATGTCGCGTTTCGTTCGCATCCGCTGGTCTTAACGTCACAAGCCCTGGGGTGGAGCGGAACGTCGCCAGTTGTTCGATCGGTTCGTGCGTTGGACCATCTTCGCCGACCGCCACCGAATCGTGGGTAAAAATAAAGATCGACGGCAGCTGCATCAGCGCCGCTAAACGAATGGACGGTTTCATATAATCTGAGAAGATAAAGAAGCCCCCCGCAAAAGCTTTCATATGGTGTAAAGCTAAGCCGTTCGTGATCGCCGCCATCGCATGCTCGCGCACACCGTATTGAATGTTGCGGCCTGTTGGGGTCTCTTTCGTGAAAAAGCCGTCGTTGCCTTTGACTTTCGTAGAGACACTTAAATCCGCAGAACCACCGATCATTGAAGGCAGCGCGTCAGATAAGGTGTCTAATAGTTTGCCAATCGTGTTGCGTGTGGCTTCAGAGGTGCCTAGTTCAACCGGCGGAATGAGTTGATCGAATCGCAAGGCGACGTTGCGGGTCATAATGTCTTCTAAATGGGCAAAATCTTTAGGGTACTCATGCGCATAAATGTCCATCGTTTCTTGCCAGGCAAGATACGCTTTGCGTGAGCGATCGCCAAACGTTTGTAAGAAGTCATCATACGCGCTTTTAGGGGCTTCAAACGGGCCATAAGGGTAGTCAAACGCTTCTTTGATGCGGGCCGTTTCTTCTTTGCCTAAGGGGGCGCCGTGTACGCCTGCGGTCCCCGCCGCTTTGGCGCCAAAACCAATCACAGATTTAATTTCTACAAACGCTGGTTTAGGGGATACTTTTGCTTGTTTAATCGCGCGGTCAAGCGCGTCTAAATCATTGGCGTCATCGACTTTAAAGTAATCAAACCCAAGACTTTTGACAAACCCTTTGATGTTCATCGAGGTCGCTTGTTTCGTTGGACCATCCAGTTGAATGTCGTTTGAGTCAAACAACACCACGAAACGATCGAGTCCTAAATGTCCTGCTAAGGCGAGGGCTTCCATGGCGACGCCTTCTTGCAAGTCACCATCCCCGCATAGGGCGTAGGTGTAGTGATCGATGACGTGTAGATTGCCTTTATTAAAACGGGCTCTTAGATGCGCTTCTGCGATGGCCATGCCAACGGCGTTGCCGATGCCTTGGCCTAAAGGACCCGTGGTGGCTTCAATGCCATGCGTGTGGCCATATTCAGGGTGTCCTGGGGTGGTTGAACCCACTTGTCGGAATTGTTTTAAATCGCCGATGGATAGATCGTAGCCAGCTAAATGATATAAGGCATACACCAAGGCAGAGCCATGACCCGCACTCATGACGAAGCGGTCACGGTTGAACCAGTGTGCGTCTTCTGGCGTGGCGTGCATGTGTTTGGTAAATAATTGATAAAGCACAGGGGCGGCGCCTAAGACGATGCCGGGGTGTCCACTGTTGGCCTCATCGACCATGTCGAGACCTAAAAAGCGTAATGCATTAATTGTTTCGTTCATCCTATCATCTCCTCCGCCCTATTATAGCTTAGATGGGTCTGTTTGACCATACGTTTGACTTACCTTTGCACATTCGTCACAAAAAAAGAGTGCCTTCTAGAGGCACTCTATGTTTACCCGATGGAGCCTTCCATTTCGAGTTTAATGAGTTGGTTGAGTTCAACCGCATATTCCATCGGCAGCTCTTTAGCAAAGGGTTCAATAAAGCCCATGATAATCATTTCTGTGGCTTGTTCTTCGCTCAGTCCACGACTCATCAAATAGAAGAGTTGTTCTTCCGAGACTTTAGACACTTTCGCTTCGTGTTGCACGGTCGCATAGTCGTTTCTGACAATGTTAAATGGCAACGTATCGGACGTGGATTGATCGTCTAAGATGATGGTGTCACATTCGATGTTTGATTTCGCGCCAATGGCCGATTTTTCATGACGGACGAGGCCACGATAGTTCACCGAACCCCCTTTAGCACTCATTGATTTTGAGACAATGGTGGAGGTGGTGTTTTTGCCTAAATGAATCATTTTTGCGCCCGTATCTTGAACCATCCCACGGCCCGCAAAGGCAATCGAAATGGTGGTGCCTTTGGCACGGTCCCCTTTTAGAATGCATGAAGGGTATTTCATGTTGATGCCTGAACCAATGTTGCCATCGATCCATTCCATGTGCCCATCTTCTTCGACAATCGCGCGTTTGGTGACAAGATTATAGATGTTGTTGGCCCAGTTTTGAATGGTCGTGTAACGACAATACCCACCTTTACGGACAAAGATTTCAACGTTGGCCGCATGCAAGCTGTGGGTGGTGTAAACCGGGGCGGTACAGCCTTCTACGTAATCGACACTGGCGCCTTCATCGACGATGATGAGGGTCCGCTCAAACTGACCCATTTGTTCAGAGTTGATTCTAAAATAGGACTGAAGGGGTTTTTTCACTTTCACGCCTTTAGGCACGTAGATGAATGAACCACCACTCCACACGGAACTGTTGAGTGCGGCGTATTTGTTGTCATCGTAAGGCACACTTTTCGCAAAGTATTCTCTGAAAAGTTCCGGATAATTACGAAGGGCTGAGTCGGTGTCAGTAAAGATGACGCCTTCAGCTTCCAGTTCTTCCATGGTGGAGTGATAGACCACTTCACTTTCAAACTGGGCGCCCACACCTGCTAAAAACTCGCGTTCCGCTTGCGGAATGCCGAGCTTCTCAAAGGTGTCTTTAATTTCTTCAGGCACCTCATCCCACGTGTGGCTTTGGCGTTCACTGGGTTTGATGTAATACGTGATTTTATCAAAATCAATCCCACTCAAATCAGGCCCCCAGGTGGGGTTGGGTTTCGCTTTAAAGACCTCGTAGGCTTTTAAGCGGAAATCGAGCATCCACTGAGGTTCTCCTTTAATCGCTGAAATCTCTTTAATGACGTCAGGATTTAAGCCTTTCCCTGTATCTAAAACGGACGTGGTTTCGGTTCTAAAGCCGTATTTATAATCACCAATAATCCGTTCAATTTCTTTTTTTGTCGCATCGGACATCGTTATTCACCCTCTTCTTTCAGCGCGCTTTCAAACGCTTGCCAAGCAATGGTTGCACATTTGTACCGCGCGGGAAATTGTTTGACGCCTTGATACGCCGCTGCTTCCTTAAGCAGTGCTTCATCAAAGGCTTCGCCGTGTAACATGGCATGATAGTGTGTGATGAGTGTTCTAGCATGAGAGACGTCGGTGTTTTGCATGAGTGTGGCTAAGACCGAAGCCGAAGAACAACAGATGCTGCAGCCGCTGCCCTCATGCCTCACATCGAGTACTTTATCCCCTTCACGTTTCACCGCGATGGTGATGTCATCCCCACAGGTGGGGTTTTTCAAGTGCACGGTGTGATACGTGGGGTCGTCTTTTAACCCTTTGTTTCTCGGGTTTTTATAATGATCTAAAATGATTTGTCGATATAAATGGGTTAAGCGATCCATTAAAAGCCCACCCCCGTAAAGAAGTCTTGAGCCGCTTTGACACTGTCGATGAAGCGGTCACAATCTTGATAGTCGTTGTAAAGGTAAAAGGACGCTCTCAAGGTGGCTGGCACGTTCAGCCAATGCATCACCATCTGCGCGCAGTGATGCCCCGCTCTTACGGCCACCTTATGTTGATCAAAGGCGGTCACCGCATCGTGCGGATGCACGTTTTCTAGATTAAACTGGATGATGCCTGTGGGCGCATGGGGATTATAAATGATGATGCCGGGAATGGTTTTAAGCCGTTCCATCGTATAATCACGCAAGGCTTTTTCATGGGCGCTTATTCGGCTGTAAGTAATCGATTCTAAGTAATCAATCGCCGCATGTAAACCAAGCGCTTCGGCGATGGGCGGGGTGCCCGTTTCAAAGCGATAAGGCGCATCTTTATAAGAGACCGACGTTTTACTGACGTAATCGTTCATCTCTCCGCCAAACTCAAAAGGCGCAAGCGCATTGAGTCGTGCCTCTTTACCATATAATACCCCAATGCCTGTGGGACCACACATTTTATGCCCTGAAAACGCTAAGAAATCAACATCAAGTTGACCGACATCGACCGCCATGTGAGGCACGGCTTGCGCCGCATCGATGACGATGGTTGCGCCCACGTTGCGCGCATGCGGAATCAGTTTTTCAAGAGGCGTAATGGTGCCCATCGTGTTCGAAACGTAGGTTAACGCGATGATTTTGGTGTTGGGTGTTAGAGTCTTTAAGAAAGCCTCTTCGGTAATTTCACCGCGGTCATTCAATGGCACAAACGTGAGGGTAGCGCCAGAGGTTTTCGCCGCTTCGACCCAAGGAAGATAGTTGGAGTGATGTTCGAGTTCGCTGACCATGATTTCATCGCCGGGGCTTAAGGTTTTCGCAAGGCCATGTGCGACGATGTTAAGGCCGTGTGACGCACCTTTAGTGAAGACGATTTCTTCGCGTTTCGCATGCAAAAAACGGGCCACGCGGTCGCGTGCCGTTTCGTACGCTTCCGTGGCTTCATAGCCCAGTTCATACACACCACGGTGCACGTTCACCGGAAAGTGTTCATAATACCGGTTCATCGCGTCGATGACCACACGAGGGGTCAATGAGGACGCCGCAGTGTCAAGATACGCTACGTCTTTCGTTTGTAAAACAGGAAAATCTTCTTTTCGAGCACGGGTGCTCATACCATCACCTACTGTGTTTTTGCGGCCAATAATGCCCGGATGTGATCATCCATGGCCGCGTCCGCTAAGAGTTGACTGAGCGGCGCTAAAAAGCCATTGATGATGAGTCGTTCCGCTTCTTTTTTCGTTAAACCACGGCTCATCATGTAATAGAGTTGTTCTTCGTCAATACGGCCTACCGCGGCGCCATGACCGGCTTCAACGTCGTATTCATCAATCACCAATAAAGGGTTCGCATCAAGACGTGCTTTGGGCGCCAAGACCACCCCTTTGGTGCTTTGGAACGCTTTCGATTGACGCATGCCTTTATGAATTTTACCCATCCCTTCAAACGTTAAAAAGCTTTCATCGTTGGCCACGCCGTAATGTTCGATGTTGCCCACTGAATCTATGGCCTGATGTTCGACTAAGGTGCGAATGAACGCTTCTTGGGTTTGGTCGGTAAACGCCACGACTTTGACTAAAGATTCGCCTTGGTAGCCTTGTAAGATATGATGGGTGTTTTGTTGAGTGAGCGCTTCGCCAAAGAGCGCGAGCGTATAGGTCGCGTTGGCGCGTTCGGCGATGGTCGCAAAACGATTTAAGGATACAGCCGCATGTTTGGTGTGTGCGGCTAAAGATAAGTAATTGAGCTTCGCATACGGTTCAACATCCGCATGAGTGAGGATGTTGATGCCTGCTTGGGTCGTGTTGCCTAAGTATTCAAAAAGATTGAGTGAGGCGTTGGCCTCTAAGTGAAGATGGGTTTGGTGCACCAAATCAAGGGTGCCTTGCAAAACAAAGAGGTAGAGCGTTGGCTTGAGCTGAGTGTCTTTAGGGACCTTGAGCGATAAGGTGCTGTTGGTGTGTTCTAAATTGTAGGCGACCGCAGGATCGTCTAGATCAAAACGGTCTGCGTCGTAAATGAGGGTTTGGTTGATGGTTAGGCCATCAAACGCGGGTGAAAGTTGTTGATGAATGATGTTTCCATCACTCACCACAAGCACATTCTCTACCGCGCTGATCAAGCTTTGAAGCTCAGGGGTTAAGGTTTTTAACGCGTCTGACATGTTAGAGCGCTTCTTTCTTGGTTGGGTTTAAGAACACAGGCTCATTGTCTTCGACGATCACACGTTCATCGTCAATGCCTAGTTCTTCTTTTAACCAATCGTACCCCTCAGTGTCAATCTTTTTCATTAAGGATTGATCGCCGGTTTTGACGATGCGTCCTTGCATCATTACATGGATGATGTCGGCGTTAATGTATTCTAAAATCCGTTGATAATGCGTAATCATCAAAAGACCTAAGTCCTCTGACTGCATCTTAGACACATTGTCTCCAACGATTTTAAGCGCATCCACGTCAAGCCCTGAATCGATCTCATCTAAGATGGCGATGCGCGGTTTTAAAAGTTTCATCTGTAAGATTTCGTTACGTTTCTTCTCGCCCCCTGAAAAGCCATCGTTTAAATAACGATGAGGGACATCGCTGGCCATTTTTAAATCGTCAATGGCTTGGTCGTATTGCTTAATAAAATCAAAAAGCGCTAGGTGCTCGCCTTCTTCTAAGCGGGTTTCCACCGCCGTTTTTAAAAAGTCTGAATTGGTGACGCCTGGCACTTCTTGAGGCGCTTGCATGGCGAGGAAGAGTCCTGCGCGGGCGCGCTCATCGGTTTCCATCTCGAGCACATCTTCGCCATCTAAGGTGATGCTGCCTTGCGTGACTTCATAACGGGGATGCCCCATGATGACGCTGGCTAAGGTAGATTTCCCGGTGCCGTTAGGGCCCATGATCGCATGGGTTTCACCGGATTTAATGGTGAGGTTCACGCCTTTTAGAATGTCTTTGTCATCGACTTTAGCGTGTAAGTCTTTAATGATTAATGTTGCCATAAATTGCCTCCTTTTTACAGTCACCCCATTATACCTTCTTGTCATACAAATTGCCACCGTGATACTCTAAAAGATGGCCATAAAAAAACGACGCATCGTGAAGCAATGCGCCGCTTTAGACTTCGTTAATGATGATCGTCGACGTGATGTCTAAAGACGTTCTTGATGATCGTCAAGACAAACAAGATCATGATCGATAGGGTGGTGCCTAAAAGGAAATAACCATAACCAAAAATGATGCCGATGATGGCGCTGATCCAAAGGGTTGAGGCGGTGGTTAACCCGCTGATGTAACCGTTGGTTTTTAAGATGGCCCCCGTCCCTAAAAAGCCGATGCCTGAGACAATTTGCGCGACGAGTCTTTGCGTTTCAAAATTGATGTTGGCCGCAAGATGCGGATTTTCATTCGCAAACATGATCGCATCAAACACCAACATCCGCTGAACGATGGTGAGTCCAGACGCGCCAAGCGCCACTAAAAGATGGGTCGTGAGACCCGCAATTTTGTTTCGGCGTTGACGATCTAAGCCGATAAGACCGACAAAGAGCGCGGTAAAGCCAAGACTTTGTAAGATTGTCAGTAAGGTAACTTCTTGACCCATGATGTCCCTTCTTTCTTTAGATAACTCAGTATTATATCTTAAAACGCTTACATTGACAAGAGACTCAACAGGATTATTTTAGCTTTTACAGCGTCATACCGTACTTTTTAAAAGAAAGAACGCCACCGTAGTGGCGTTCAAAAGGTTACGCTTCGTTTGAATAATCCATCGCCACATACCGTTCATACATGCGGTAACGACGTTGGGCTTCTTGTAAGTTAAGACTGAAGAGTGCTTCGGCTTGATCAGGGTTGATGTCAAGCAGCTGTGCGTAACGCGACTCATTGAGTAAGAACTCCTTGTAACGATCCCAGTTGGGTGCTTTAGAATCGAGGACGAAGGGGTTTTTATTTTGTTCAATAAGACGTGGATCAAAGCGGAAGGTTGGCCAGTAGCCAGCTTCGGTCGCGAGCTTCGCTTGCGTTGCGGACATGGTCATACCGCCTTTAATTTTGTGTGCAATACATGGGCTGTAAGCGACCACAATCGATGGTCCTGGGTAGGCTTCAGCTTCTCTTAAGGCACGGATGACTTGTTGTTGGCTGGCACCGTGAGAGATTTGCGCGACATAGACGTGACCATAACTCATCGCGATCGCTGCTAAATCTTTTTTCTTACCGACTTTACCGCTCGCGGTAAAGGCCGCAATCGAGCCTGTTGGGGCGGATTTAGACGATTGTCCACCGGTGTTTGAATACACTTCAGTATCTAAAATCAAGATGTTGACGTCTTCTTCATTCGCAATGACGTGGTCTAAGCCACCAAAGCCAATGTCATAGGCCCAACCATCGCCACCAATGATCCAGTTGGATTGTTTGACGAGGTATTGGCTAAGTTCACGTAAGGTTTCGCCGAGTTCACCGTCGACTTTTTCAAACAACGGTTTGATCTCGCGCGCGAGTGCTAAGGTTTTATCGCCATCGTTTTGATGGGTGATCCATTCATCCATCAAGCTGGTTAACGCTTCAGGAAGTTTGTCTTTGTTTTCGACGTAAACAGTTTGTAAGCGTGAACGCATCGTTTGCATCGCATGACGCATACCAAAGCCAAATTCTGCGTTGTCTTCAAAGAGTGAGTTGGCCCATGCAGGCCCACGACCTTCTAAGTTTTTAGTGTATGGGGTGGATGGGAATGATCCCCCATAAATGGAGGTACAACCGGTCGCATTCGCAATCACCATACGCTCACCAAAGAGCTGTGTGACGGCTTTGATATAAGGGGTTTCACCGCAACCAGCACAGGCGCCTGAGAATTCAAAGAGAGGGGCCGCAAACTGGCTGTTTTTAGCGGTCGTTTTTTCAATTAAATGGTCTTTCGGAGTGACCTCATTGAAGAAGTAACGCGCGCGATCAACTTCGCCTTTGGCGATTTCTTCACCGATGGGGTTCATCTTAATGGCTTTGTCTGGTTTCGCAGGGCACACTGAAACACAAACGGCACAACCCGTACAGTCAAGGGTCGACACTTGAATGCGGTATTTCATGCCCGCAATGCCTTTGCCGCGAGCGTCTAGAGTGTCCACGCCTTCAGGGGCGTTTTCGTATTCTTCATCGGTCATCAAGAAAGGACGGATGACGCCGTGGGGGCAGGCAAACGCACACATATTACATTGGATACAGTTGTCCGCAATCCACGTAGGGGTGTAATTGGCAATGCCGCGTTTTTCGTATTGGCTGGTGCCATGTTCCATGGTCCCATCGGACCAATCTTCAAACGCTGACACAGGCAGTTTATAGCCTTCAATCGCATTGACAGGTTCGGCAATGTCTTTAACAAATTTTGGTTTCGTATCATCAAGACTTGGTTTCTCATCTTCGAGTTTGGCCCAAGCTTCAGGGACAGGGACTTCGATGAGGCCTTCGCCACCACGATCAATCGCGCCGTAGTTTTTCTCGACGATCACACGGCCTTTACGACCATACGTTTTTTCGGCGTAGTCTTTCATTAAACGCTTCGCTTCGTCATACGGTAAGATTTGTGGATTGAGTTTGAAGAAGGCGCTTTGCATGATCGTGTTGATCATTTCACCAAGCCCAGCTTCTTCGGCCATTTTAACCGCGTTGATGATGTATAATTTTGCTTTTTTCTGCGCGAGTTGGCGTTTCACTCGGTTCGGTAAGAGCGTCTCAATTTTTTCAATCGGGCTGACGGTATTGAGTAAGAATGTTCCGCCTTGTCTTAGCCCACCGATCATGTCATATAAATGAAGATAGCCATCTCTTGAACATGAGACAAAGTGCGGATGGGATACTAAATAGGTTGAACGAATCGGTTTTTCAGAGAAGCGTAAATGCATCCGTGTGACGCCACCTGATTTTTTCGAGTCATACGATGAATACGCTTGACCGTAAAGATCGGTGTTTTCACCAATGATCTTAATCGTGTTTTTGCTTGCGCCAACCGTGCCGTCTGAACCAAAGCCAAAGAACAACAGTTCCGTCGTCGATGGATCGAGGGTGTCGAGTTCAGGACCCGCAGGTAAGCTTGAGAAGTTGACATCGTCGTCGATGCCGATGGTGAAGTTTGTTTTCATGTCACCGGCTAAGTTATCATAGACCGCTTTAATTTGGGCAGGGGTCGTGTCTTTACTTGAAAGGCCATACCGTCCACCGACAATCTTCACGTTCATTGGATGACCGTAAAGGGCGGAGCGAATGTCTAGATATAAAGGCTCGCCGATCGAACCGTTTTCTTTTGTACGATCCAGCACCGCCATCCGTTCGACGCTCTTAGGTAAGACATCGAAGAAGTATTTGCTTGAGAATGGGCGATACAAATGCACGACCACAAGACCGACCTTACGTCCTTCTACGGCTTGTAAGTAGTCAATCGTTTCGCGGATGGTTTCGGTGACCGAACCCATCGCCACGACGACGTCGGTGGCGTCTTTGGCGCCATAATAAACAAACGGCTTATAGGTGCGGCCCGTTTCTTTAGAGATTTCTTCTAAATAATCGGCGACCACATCAGGGACGTTTTTATAATACTTGTCTTGAAGTTCACGCGTCTGCATGTAAACGTCGTCGTTTTGGGCAGACCCACGGGTCACAGGATGTTCCGAGTTTAACGCCCGCGCACGGAATTTACGCACCGCGTCACGGTCAAGTAAACGGTCATACACGTCATAGTCCATGACTTCGACTTTATTCACTTCGTGAGAAGTTCTAAACCCATCGAAGAAATGGAGGAATGGGATGGATGTTTTAATCGCAGCTAAATGCGCCACACCCGCTAAATCCATCGCTTCTTGGACAGAGCCACTCGCAAGCATCGCAAAGCCGGTTTGTCTTACCGCCATAACATCTTGGTGGTCACCAAAAATGGAAAGCGCCTGAACGGCTACCGAACGCGCAGATACATGGATCACTGCCGGTAACAATTCACCCGCCATTTTATACATGTTAGGGACTTTTAATAACAATCCTTGGCTTGCGGTATAAGTGGTGGTGAGTGCGCCTGCTTGTAAGGAGCCGTGTACGGTTCCTGCAGCGCCGGCTTCTGACTGCATTTCAATCACTTTCACAGGCATGCCGAATAAATTTTTCTTTCCTTGCGAGGCCCACAAATCAGTATGTTCAGCCATCGGTGAGGAAGGGGTAATGGGGTAGATTCCAGCCACTTCAGTAAACGCATACGCGGCGTGTGCAGCGGCTTCGTTACCGTCCATGGATTGGAATACTTTTTCCTTTTTCATCTAGGGATGTCCTCCTTTATCATTTAAAAAAATACATAAATCTTGTATTACAAATAGTATAGTCTTTTTTTGCTTGAAAGAAAAGAGTCAAAAATCAACGAAGGCTAAAAAAAACAGCTCACTTTGAGCTGTTTTCGGCTTATCTAAGCTGTTTGATTAGGGCTTCGGCCTTGTCTAAGTATAAATTAGAAACTTTATAAAAATCAATGTTCAAATCTTGACTTAAACCGATGAAATCTTTATAAAGCGCGACGTTGTGCCATTGCAGACATTGGAAGATGCGCCATAAGAATAGACGGTTAAAATCTTCATCGCTGGGGGTCTTCCCTAAATAGACCG
>LFIK01000031.1_pt1 | contig 86239 bp, 84 predicted proteins | sample 643401 | NCBI WGS metagenome assembly LFIK01 (sample SAMN03777447, study PRJNA286221) | soda lake metagenome | biome: soda lake; feature: Kulunda steppe; material: water; isolation source: sample T5-Br brine of Lake Tanatar-5 | place: Russia: Kulunda steppe | collected 2010-07
CCCACCCGCCCACGACCCGCTCGCGTACGCTCGGCCCCATGCGGGGGCCGCCGGAGCGAGAGCCGCCGACACGCAGTCCGAAGGGGGGAACGCGCCCGTGAGCGGGGCATGGGCGGGTGGGTGGGCCCCGCTCACGGGCGCTTTGCTTTCGCTGCCGCGTTCAGTCGCGCTTGCCAAACAGCACGGCCTGCGCCTTGCGATCACTCTGAATGTTCTGACGCCGCTCGGCCCCCACGGCCCGGCCCCGCTGCACGGCCGCGCGCGCGCCCACCGTGTCGAGCCAGCGCGCCAGGTTGGGCTTGTCGTCCAGCGTCTGGGCCTGCCCTTCCCACAGGCTCGCCCAGGGCCAGATGGCCATGTCGGCGATACTGTAGTCGGGGCCTGCGACATAGGCGTGCTCGGCGAGTTGCCGGTCGAGCACGCCATAGAGCCGCGCCACCTCGCGCTGATAGCGCTCCTTGGCGTAGGGCAGGTCCTGCGGCGGGTCGAGCGCGGGGGCGTATTTCAGGAAGTGATGCGCCTGGCCCGCCATCGGCCCCAGCCCGCCCATCTGCCACATCAGCCATTGATCGACCGCGATGCGCGTGCGTTCGTCCGCACCGCCGAATCGGCCCGTCTTGCGCGCCAGATATTGCAGGATCGCGCCCGATTCGAAGATCGCGATGGGCGCGCCGTCGGGGCCATCGGGGTCGACGATGGCAGGCATCTTGTTATTGGGTGCGATCTTCAGGAAATCGGGGTCGAACTGGTCGCCCGCGCCGATATCGACATAGTGGACCTCGTAGGGAAGGCCCAGCTCCTCCAGCGCGATGGTGATCTTCCAGCCATTCGGCGTGGGCCAGTAATGTAGGGCAATGCTCATGGATACTCCCGCAGCTTGATTGCAGCGGAAGCTAGCATCCGGCGCGGCAATGCCAACCCCTCAGCCCGCCAAGGCCCTCAGCACTTGGCGGGCATCTCCGCGCGGTCGGATTTGACGCCCGACGGAACCCGGCATTGCCAGGCCTCGGTCTGGTCGCGCCGCACCTTGGCCAGCGAGGCCAGCGCCAGCGACAGGACGCGCCTTTCATGATGCTCGCGCGCGCGGTGCTCGGCGCGCGGGCCGAAGCGCGTCTGCATGGCATTGTCTTTTGGCATGGTCCCTCTCCCTGTTGTCCTAGCACGACGCGTCATGAACTGCGCGCCCATCCCTCGCTGCCGAATGCGTCGTGGCGCGCGGCAAGCGGGGCAGGTTACCGTTACGATAACATGAGTCGCGCAACCGCGAAACGCATCTTGTCGTGGCAGGCTGCCATTCGGCCGCCGGGACAAACCATGATCCATGTCAAGGCGGGTGCGGGGCTTCGCCCTCCGCCCCCTCACGCGGGGCGACTCACCCCCTCGACACGCGTACCAAAGCCTGCATGATGCGCGCCATGAGCCCGCTGCGCGACCATCCTTTCCTGACGGCCCCGCTTGCCCATGCCTTCGCCCATCGCGGCGGCGCGCAGGAGGCCGAGGAGAACACGATGCCCGCCTTCGACCATGCCGCCGGGCTTGGCTACACGCATGTCGAGCTGGACGTGCATGCGACCCGCGACGGCGAAGTGGTGATCCATCACGACCCGACGCTCGCGCGTATCTGCGGCGATAGCCGCGCGATCCGCGATCTGGACTTCGCCGCGCTGCGCGCGGTGCGCACGAAGGGCGGCGCCGAGATCCCCCGCCTCGAGGCGCTGTTGCGCGACTTCCCCGGGATGTATGTGAACATCGAGGCGAAGTCGCGCGCCGTCGTCGGCCCGCTGTGCGCGTTGATCGCGCGGTTGGGGGTGATCGAGCGGGTCTGCATCGGCGCGTTCGATCCGGCCTGCACGGCGCAGGCGCGCGCGGAGCTGGGGCCGGAATTGCTGTTCTCGCCTGCTCATGCGCAGGTCGCGCGCGTCTGGGCGCGCGGCTGGGGGCTGCCCCTGCCGCTGGCGGAATTCGGCGTGTTGCAGGTGCCGCCCGCGTGGCGCGGGGTGCCCATCGTCACCCCGCGTTTCGTGAAGGCCGCGCATGATGCGGGGCGGGCGGTGCAGGTCTGGACCGTGGACACACCCGCCGAGATGACGCGGCTTCTGGATATGGGTGTGGACGGGCTGATGACCGACTGCCCGACCCGGCTGCGCGATGTGCTGCGCGCGCGGGGGGCCTGGCCGTCACAGGCTTAGCAGCAGCACCAGCACGGCGGCATAGAACAGGAACGACCCCGCCAGCACGAAGATGTGCCAGATCGCGAAGTGATAGGGCAGCGCGCGCCACAGATAGAACACCACGCCCAGCGTATAGACCAGCCCGCCTGCCAGCATCAGCACCACCACAGCGGGGGGCAGGGTCGCGGCCAGCCCCGGCAGGATCAGCACGCCCACCCAGCCCATCCCGAGATAGAGCGCAAGCCCGAGATACCGCAGCCGCAGCGGCGAGACGATCTTGAGCGCGACCCCCACCGCCGCCGCCCCCCAGAGCCCCGCAAGCAGCCCCAGCCCCTGCCCTGTCAGCAAGGTGAACGGCGTGTAGGTGCCCGCGATCTTGAGGTAGATCGCCGCATGATCGAGCCGCTGGAACAGCCAGTCGAGCGCCGGATTCGCCGTCATGTTGAACAGCGCCGAGGCCCCCAGCATGGCAAGGAAGGTCGCCCCGTAGATCAGCACTGCGACGATGAACGTGCCCGAGCCGGTATCGACCGCGCGCACCAGCGCCGCGCCGATCAGCAGCGGCACCGCCAGAAGCGCCAGCCCCAGCCCGACCACATGGATCGCCGAGTCGAGTTGCCGCTCGGCGCGGCTATACTCTGTGCGCACGTGCCCCATGGGCGGATGCTACACCATCCTGTCGTCACTGCGCGCGCGTGACCTTGCGTCAGCCCAAGCCCGACCCCAACGGGCTTGCGTTCCGGTCTGATCCGCTCTAGCCCGAACGCATTCCTTCTGGACGGAGTGGCGCGCGGATGAGTGTGCATATCCATGCCGATGACCTGCCCGACGGGCTCGACCTCGGCCCCGTGGTCGCCATCGACTGCGAGGCGATGGGGCTCAACCCGCATCGCGACCGGCTTTGCGTGGTGCAGCTCTCTGGTGGCGACGGGGTGGCGCATCTGGTGCAGGTCGCCCGCCCGATCCGCCCCGCGCCCAACCTGGCCCGGCTGCTGGCCGACCCGGCGCGGCTGAAGCTCTTTCATTTCGGGCGGTTCGACATCGCACTGCTGCGCCACAGCTATGGTGTGACCACGGCCCCGGTCTACTGCACCAAGATCGCGTCAAAACTGGTGCGCACCTATACCGACCGGCACGGGCTGAAGCACCTGCTGGCCGAGTTGCTGGGCGTCGATATCTCCAAGGCGCAGCAAAGCTCGGACTGGGGGGCGGCGACGCTCTCGCCCGCGCAGGCGGAATACGCGGCCTCGGACGTCTTGCACCTGCACCGCCTGCGCGAAGTGCTCGACACGATGCTCGCGCGCGAGGGGCGGGACGAGCTGGCGCAGCGCTGTTTCGACTTCCTGCCCGTGCGCGCCGAGTTGGACCTGCTGGGCTGGCCCGAGACCGACATCTTCGCGCATTAGGCCATGCAGCGCGCCCGCCCCATTTCCCGCCTGCGCCGCGAAATGTGGCGGCTGTTGCGATGGATCTTGCCATTGGGGGCGCTGGTGCTGTTGTCCACGATCTTCCTCTTGTCAGAGAATATCGACCCCGATCTGGCCGTGCAGCAGGCGGGGCTGGATATCGAGGAGATCACCCGCCAGCCACGCATCGGCACGGCGCGAATCGCCGGGATCACGGGCGAGGATGCCGCGATCAAGGTCGATGCCGACGCCATCCGCACCCCGACCGACCCGCAGCAGGGCGGGCCGATGGTGCTGGTGCTCGACCAGCCGCGCGGGCAGCTTGACTTCGCCTCCGGGCGGCAGGTCGATTTCCGGTCCGAGAGCGGGCAGTTGCAGGAAGCGATGAACCGGCTGGTGATGCGCGGGCGGGTGGAGCTGGCCACCTCGGACGGGTATCGCACGCGGATGAATCAGCTTGTAGCCGCGCTCGACAGCACTGACCTGCGCGGAACCGGCGATGTCGCGGGGGACGGGCCGCCGGGGCAGATCACCGCGCGCAGCGTCACCGTGACCGAGGCACCGGGGGGGAATGGCGGATATCTGCTTGCCTTCCGGGGCGATGTCAGGCTGATATATTACCCGGACGCGGCCGAGGGCACAGACCCGGACACAGCCCCGGACCCGGATTGAGGAGCCCACGCCCCATGCGCCTGCTCGCCCCCGCCCGCATTGCGCCCTGCCTTGCCGCGCTGGGGATGGCCGGGATACTGGCGGTCCTGCCGGTCCCGCTGGCCGCACAGGGCACGGGCCTGACCTTCGAGGGGCTGGAGAGCGTGCGCGGCCTGCCGGTCGAAATCCGTGCCGACAGTCTGGATGTCGACAACACGACGGGCGAGACGCTTTTGCAGGGCAATGCCGTGCTCGGTCAGGGCGACATGCGGCTGGCCGCACCCATCATCCGCATCTTCTACGACCCTGCCGAGCGCAACCGCATCGACCGGCTGGAAGCCTCGGGCGGGGTCACGCTGGTCACCGCCGAGGAAGCCGCCGAGGGGCGCGAGGCCGTCTATGAGGTGCAGGCGGGCCAAGTCCGGCTGCGCGGCGACGTGATCCTGACGCAGGGGCCGAATGTGATCTCGGGCGACCGGCTCGACGTTGATCTGCGCACCTCTCGCGGCAGGATGGAAGGCAATGTCCGCAGTGTTATCGAGACCTCGCCCTGAGCGGATGCGGCAGGACTCTCACGCCCCCATCGCCGACGCGCGCGACCCCGACCCAGACGCGGCGCTGACGGTCAGCGCGCTGCAGAAGCGCTATGGCCAGCGCGTCGTGCTGCGCGACGTCACGCTGCATCTTGCCCCGGGCGAGGTGGTGGCGCTGCTGGGTCCCAATGGCTGCGGCAAGACCACCTGCTTCTACTGCATCGCCGGGATCGTGAAGCATGAGGGCGGCATCGTCGCCATTGACGGGCAGGCGGCGACGGGCCTGCCGCTCTACCGGCGGGCGCGGATGGGGTTGGGCTATCTGCCGCAGGAGATGTCGATCTTTCGTGGCCTGACCGTGGCGCAGAACATCATGGCGGTGCTCGAGGTGAGCGAACCCGACCGCCATGCGCGGCGCAACGCGCTGGACCGGCTGATCACGGAATTCTCCATCGGGCATCTGCGCGACTCGCCCGCAATGGCGCTGTCGGGCGGCGAGCGGCGGCGCGTCGAGATCGCCCGCGCGCTGGCCGCACGCCCGCGCTATGTGCTGCTGGACGAGCCTTTCGCCGGGGTGGACCCCATCGCCGTGGGCGAGATCCGCGCGCTGGTGGCAGACCTGAAGACGCGCGGCCTTGGCGTGCTGATCACCGACCATAATGTGCGTGAGACGCTGGCCATCGTCGATCGCGCCTATATCCTGCATGACGGCACCGTGCTGAAATCCGGCACACCCGCCGAGGTGGTCGCCGACCCGGAGGTGCGCCGCGTCTATCTGGGCAATGATTTCCGCCTCGACTAGGGCCGCCCGATGCAAGACGCCCTGCAACGGCCATTGACATCACTGCCCCGTCTGTCGCCAAATGCGTATAGGGTCAGCCCAGGCATGCAGGGACAGCGGCGGGGCGGCGGGCATCCAATCGGACGGGTCGGCAAGACCTGCCACAACAACAAGGAGACGCGGATGCGTTATCAGATCACCGGCAAGCAAATCGATATCGGCGAGGCGCTGCAAACCCATGTGAAGGCCGAATTCGGCGAGCTGGTCGAGAAATACCAGCAGCGCCCGACCGAGGCCGTGGTGATCTTTTCCCGCGACGCGCACCAGATGGTCTGCGAGGCGACGCTGCATCTGTCCACCGGCCTGACGGCACAGGCCAAGGCCCATGCCAACGAGATCTATGCCGCCTTCGAATCCTGCCGCGAAAAGCTCGACAAGCAGTTGCGCCGCTACAAGCGCCGCCTGAAGGACCATCACCGCGACCGCGCCACCCCGGTTGAGTTCGCCGGCGCGCCGTCCTATATCCTCGCGACCGAGGCCGACTCAGGTGATGACGAACCCGACAGCCTGCAACCGATGATTATCGCCGAGATGGAAACCCGGATCCCGGCGCTATCCGCCGGAGAAGCCGTGATGCAGATGGAACTCGCCCACGCCCCGGTTCTGGTGTTCCGCAACGAACGCCATGGCGGGCTGAACGTGGTCTATCGCCGCGAGGACGGCAATATCGGCTGGATCGACCCGCAATAACGCGATCCCTCTCCGCCGGGCCCCGGTCATGCCGGGGCCTTGTCTGTTCCTGAAACGCCGGAGACAGCCCTCATGGACATGACGACCCTGCTTGACCCCAAGGCCGTGCGCTTCCTCGCCTCGGCCACCAGCAAGAAGCGCCTGTTCCAGAGCATCGGCGATGTCGCCCGCGCCGTCCACGGGCTTGAAACCGAGACGGTGATCTCGGCGCTGCAGGAACGTGAAAGCCTTGGCCCGACCGGCGTGGGGCACGGCGTCGCCGTGCCGCATGCGCGGCTTGACGGGATCGGGACAGTGCTGGGGGTGTTCTTCCGGCTCGAAAAACCGCTCGATTACGGCTCGGTCGACAAGTCACCGGTGGATCTGGTCTTCGCCCTCTTCGCGCCGCAAGAGGCGGGGGTCGAGCACCTCAAGGCGCTGGCCTTCATCTCGCGCACGCTGCGCAACCCGCATATCTGCGAGAAGCTGCGCGCCAATGACGACCCGGCCAAGCTGCACGCGATCCTCTGCGCGTCCGAGGCGACCAAGGCGGCCTGAGGCACACAAGGACGCGGAACAGGGGGCGCTCGCGTGCCCCTCTTGGCCAGCGGCCAATTCACCCCCCCCTGAAGACATTCGGGCAAAGATGAACGCAGGCACGAGGTGCCGGGGCGGGGCCCGCGCGCGCGACGCGCTCGAAACGCGGGCGGGCGGGTCGGGCGTTTCGCGCGCGCGGGTAGGCTCAGGAGGGCGTGTCGCCCTTCTCCAGCGCGTCGAGGCGTGCCTTCAGCGCGGCATTTTCCTCGCGCGCCTTCTGTGCCATGGCGCGCACGGCGTCGAATTCCTCGCGGGTGACGAAGTCACGATCGGCAAGCCAGCGATCCATCAGGCCGCGCAGTGCTGTCTCGGCCTCGGTGCGGGCGCCCTGCGCCACGCCCATCGCATTGGTCATGAGTTGCGAGACATCGTCGAGGAGGCGGTTGCGGGTCTGCATGGGGGCGGCCTTTCGGGCAATTTGGTCTGTGACGAATATGTGCCCGGGCGGCGCGAAACTCAAGGTTGACTTCCCCTGCCCCCCCGCGCCAGACAGTCGCAACTCCTTGTCCGGTGCCCGCGCATGTTCCCTCTCGCCATTCTCTTTCCAGACCTCGACCCGGTGCTCTTCGCCATCGAGATCGGCGGGTTTTCCTTTGCGCTGCGCTGGTATGCGCTGGCCTATATCGCGGGCTTCCTCGGGGGCTGGTGGATCATTGCGCGGCTGCTCGCGCGCCCCGCGCTCTGGCCCGGCGAGGCTGCCCCGATGCCGCCCGCGCGGGTCGAGGTGCTGCTGACCTATGTGATCTTCGGGGTGATCCTCGGCGGGCGGCTGGGCTTCGTGCTGTTCTACCAGCCCGGCCACTATCTGGCCAATCCCGGCGATATCCTGCGCGTGTGGGAGGGGGGCATGGCCTTTCATGGCGGCTTTGCCGGGGTGGTCGTCGCGGGGCTGATCTTCTGCCGCCGCCATGACGTGCCGCCCTGGCAGATCGCCGATGCGATGGCGCTGGTGGCCCCCATCGGGATCGGGCTGGGGCGGGTTGCGAATTTCATCAATGCCGAGTTGTGGGGGCGGCCCACGACCCTGCCCTGGGGGGTGGTCTTTCCGGGCGCGGATGCGCAGGCCTGCCCCTGGAACTGGCCCGAGTCCGTCTGCGCGCGCCATCCGACGCAGCTCTACGAGGCCGCGCTCGAAGGTTTCGTCCTGCTGGCGGTGCTGGCGTTCCTCGTCTGGCGAACGGGGGCACTCAAGCGGCCCGGGCTGCTGACCGGGGTGTTCGTGGCGGGCTACGGGCTGGCGCGCTTCGCGGTCGAGTTCTTCCGCCAGGCGGACCCGCAATTCATCACCCCCGACAACCCGCTTGGCCATGTGGTCTCGCTGGGCCCCGCGGGCCTGAGCATGGGGCAGGTGTTGTCGCTGCCGATGATCGTGGTCGGCGTCGCGCTGATCTTCTGGCGCAGGCAGGGCGCGTGACGGCGCTGAAGGCCGCGATCCTGCGCCAGATCCGCGCGCAGGGGCCGATGAGCGTGGCCGAATACATGACGCAGTGCCTGCTGCACCCAAGGCACGGCTACTACGCCACCCGCGACCCGCTGGGCGCGGCGGGCGATTTCACCACCGCGCCCGAAATCAGCCAGATGTTCGGCGAGCTCATCGGCCTCGCTCTGGCGCAAGCCTGGCTGGACCAGGGCGCCCCGGCCCCCGTCACGCTGGCCGAGCTTGGCCCCGGGCGCGGCACGCTGATGGCTGACGCGCTGCGCGCCACGGCCCACGTGCCGGGGTTTCAAGACGCGCTGTCGCTGCATCTGGTCGAGGCCTCCGCACCGTTGCGCGCCGCGCAGGAGGCAACGCTGGGGGACGTCGCACCGGTCTGGCATGACAGCGTCACGACCCTGCCCGACCAACCGCTGCTTCTGATCGCCAACGAGTTCTTCGACGCGCTGCCCGTCCGGCAGTTCCAGCGCGTGGGCGATGGCTGGGCCGAGCGCATGATCGGCGCCGAGGCCGAGGCGCTGGTTATGGGCCTCTCGCCGCCTGCGCCGCTTGCCGATCTGGCGCATAGGCTGGGCGATACCGAAGAGGGTCATATCGTCGAGACGCGCCCAGCCGCCGCGCCGATCATGGCCGCCATCGCCCAGCGCATCGCCGCGCATGGCGGGACGGCATTGATCGTCGATTACGGCGACTGGCGCAGCCTGGGCGACACCTTCCAGGCGCTGCAAGCGCATGAGTATGCCGACCCGCTGGCCGAACCGGGAGCCGCCGATCTGACCGCGCATGTGGATTTCGAGGCGCTGGCCCTTGCCGCGACGCCGCTGCGTGCCACCCCCCTCGTGCCGCAGGGCGTGCTGCTTGAACGGCTGGGCGTCGCCACGCGCGCCGAGGCGCTGGCGCGCGGGCTGGAGGGTGATGCCCGCGCGCGCCATCTCGCCGCCTATCGACGCTTGACGCATGGCGATGAAATGGGTCACCTGTTCAAGGCGATGGCACTTTCGCCCCCACAGGCCCCCGCCCCGCCGGGATTTGACGTATGACGCTGGAGATCCTGACCTCGGATACGCTGTCCCCGCTGCGCCACGGATTCTTCACCCGGCGCGGGGGGGCGTCCTCGGGCATTTTCGCGGGGCTGAATTGCGGGGCGGGCTCGTCCGATCAGGCCGACAGCGTGCAACTCAACCGCGCCCGCGTGGCCGAGGCGATGGCCGTCGCCCCCGCGGCGCTGCTGACGGCGCATCAGACCCATTCCAGCCGGGTCGCCGTGATCGAAAGCAACGCCGCCGCGCGCGCTGAGGCCGATGCGATGGTCACCGCCCGGCCAGGTCTGGCGCTGGGGATTCTTACTGCCGATTGCATGCCGGTGCTGCTGGCCGATACCGAGGCGGGCGTGATCGGCGCCGCGCATGCCGGGTGGCGCGGCGCGCTCGACGGAGTGCTTGAGAACACGCTTGACGCGATGCAGGGGCTGGGGGCGCGGCGCAGCCAGGTGCAGGCCGTGATCGGGCCGAGCATCAGCCAGCGCGCCTATGAGGTCGGTCCCGAATTCCTTGAGCGGTTCATGGCCGAGGATCCCGGCAACAGCCGCTTCTTCATCAATGGCAGCGCCGAGAAATACCTGTTCGATCTGGTGGGGTTCGGGCTCTACCGGCTGCGCGCGGCGGGCGTGGCCGAGGCCTGCTGGATCGGGGCATGCACCTATGCGGAGCCCGCGCGCTACTTCTCATATCGCCGCTCGGTGCATGAGGGGCGCGCGGATTACGGGCGGCTGATCTCGGTGATCCGTCTCTGACGAAAACAAGGCACGCGCTGCACATTCTTGACAGATCGGCCCCGCAAACTCCCCGGAGCAGCCGCTTTTGTGCCCGATTCGCCGCGCACTCTGAATCCTGTATCGACACGAGCAGCGCCGCACGAGCGGCAGGAGGCCAGAATGGACACGACATCGCGCAATCGCTGGATCGCCTCGATCACCCGAGAGGCCGCTAAAGAGCTGCCCTTCCCGCCCTGGAGCCGCGCTGCAAAGCGGTTCCGCCGGGTGGAGCGAGTTACCCCGGCCCAGAACGTCAGCGCCTGAACGCGGCCCGAAAACGAAAACGAACGCCCCCGGCAGGGAGCGTCCGCCATGGTTCAACCTGAAGCAATGATCAGGCCGCCCGATCCTCGGTGCGGCCTTCGACCATCTGCCGCGATGGCGTCTCGGCCGTGATGGAGATCTGACGCGGTTTCAGCGCTTCGGGCAACTCGCGCGCAAGCTCGATATGCAGCATGCCGTCAGCGTGCCGCGCACCCATCACGCGCACATGATCGGCAAGATGGAAGCGACGCTCGAACGCGCGGGTCGCAATGCCGCGGTGCAGGAAGGTCCGCTCGCTTTCATCGTCATGGCTGCGTCCGGCGACGACAAGGGCGTTCTCCTTCACCTCGACCGACAGATCGTCAGCGGCGAACCCCGCCACGGCGATCGAGATACGGTAGGCGTTCTCGTCGGTCTTCTCGATATTGTAAGGGGGGTAGCTGGGGGCCTGCAGGTCTGCAGACATCACACGATCCAGCATGTCGGCCATACGGTCAAAGCCGATCGTGGCACGATAGAGGGGGGTTGGGTCAAAACGGCGCATAAGCATCCTCCTTCAGAAGCGATACAGTTGGCGCGCCTTCCAGCATGGACAGGCGCGATCTTGGCTGTGCCGGGTCCGTTCTCGGCCCCCGGGCACCAATGTAGATGGGAAGCGCCCGTTACGCTGTCAAGACCTGCGCGCGGCCCGGTCTCTTGCAGCAAGAACGCATAACAAGCTATTGAAAACGCTTACGGTCGGACAAATCGCGCACCGCCACCGCCGCTCATGACACGCGGCCCGTCGCTGCCCGCATCGGGCGCGCGGATGAAGCGCCCATCGCCCGACGCAAGCGCCACGCGCAGCTCGTCCAGCCGCGCGCCAAGCGACACGCCGAAAGAGATGTCGCGGCGCGCCCCGTTCACAAATCCGGTACCCTTGGCCGAGACAACCGAGACGATCTTCGCCTGTCCGTGGCGGATGGCAAAGACCGGCGCCCCGCTGGAGCCGAAATCGATGCCGCAGGACATCGCCAACACCCCCTGCCCGTCGCGTTGCAGCACTTCGCAGCGCTCTTGCAGGGCCGGGACCTCGCTGCGGCCCTCGCCATAAGAGACGACGCCGACCTGATCGCCGCTGCGCGGCTCGCCCAGCACCTCGAACGGTGTGACACGCGATGTCCGGATCGGGCGCGAGAGTTCCAGCAGCGCCAGGTCATGGGCGACGATGTTGATATCAGCCTCCGGGGTCGGCGTGTATCGCGGATGCACCGCCGAACGCTGGACGCGCGCCTCGGCCGCAGCGCGCCCGTTGCGCCAGCCCGCACGGAACAGGAGTTGGTCATCGGGGATGCGTGTTCTGGTGCCTCTGTCGAACAGGCAATGCGCTGCCGTCAGCACGACGCGCTCGGAAATCAGCGCCCCGGTGCAGAACCCTTTCGTGCCGATATCGATGCGCCCGACCGCTTCCCATCCCCGCGCCTGCAGGCCGGTCTCCAGCAGTTCGAGCGGCAATTCCGTCGCGCGGGCGGTCGGCGGCGCCATCAGCGCAAGACACAGGGCAAGGACAAGGCGCATGATCGGGCTCCGCTTCGCTGCTCGCCTTCGGCTATAGCGGGCAATCGCGGCAGCATCATGGCGGCTGCCGACCGGCTTTCCGGCCGCCCCTGTGCGTGAGCTATGCGGTCGCCCGCGCCTCGCGCAGGGCGCGCGGCTCCGGCCCGCCAGTGGCCCAGTCGAGCAACTCGACCGTATGCACCACGGGCACCCCGGTCCCCGACCCGATCTGCATCATGCAACCGATATTCCCGGCGGCGATGATATCTGGAGATTTCGCCTCCAGCGTCCTGACCTTGCGCGCCTTCAACTCGCCCGAAAGCTTCGGCTGCATCAGGTTGTATGTCCCCGCAGAGCCGCAGCACAGATGTGCGTCGCGCGGCTCGACGACCTCGAACCCGGCGCGGCGCAGCAGGTCCTTGGGCGCGGTCTTGATCTGCTGCCCGTGCTGAAGCGAGCAGGCCGAATGATAGGCCACGCGCAACCCCCTATCCGCCCCTTCCGGAACGTGAAGTTTCATCAACAACTCGCTGATATCCATCGCAATACCGCTGATGGCCTTCGCCTGCTCGGCCAGATTGTCGTTGCGGAACATATGGCCGTAATCCTTGACCGTGGTGCCGCAACCGCTGGTGTTGATGACCACCGCATCAAGCCCCGCGCCCTGCATCTCGGCCCACCAGGCGCGGATATTCGCCGCCGCACTGGCATGGGATTCGTGCGTCTTGCCCATGTGATGCGTCAGCGCCCCGCAGCAGCCCGCCCCCTCGGCCACCACCACCTCGGCCCCAAGCCGGGTCAGCAAACGGATGGTTGCGTCGTTGATATCGGTGTTCAGCGCCCGCTGCGCGCAGCCGGTCATCAGCGCCACGCGCATCCGGCGCTCGCCCTGCGCCGGAAAGACCTGCGGGTCGTCATTGCGGCTGACCGGCGGGATGCGTTTCGGCGCCATCTCGAGCATGGCGCGCAGCCGTGCATCGGGCATCAGCCCACGTAGCGGCCGCCCGAGCTTCGCCGCTGCAAGAGCAAGGCGAAAGCGCGTCGGATGGGGCAGGATCTTCGCCAGCACCCAGCGCAGCGCGCGCTCCATCGGCGGGCGGGTATAGGTCGCCTCGATATGGGCGCGGGCATGATCGACCAGATGCATGTAATGCACCCCAGAGGGGCAGGTCGTCATGCAGGCCAGGCAGGACAGGCAACGGTCGATATGCTTGACGGTCTTGGCATCCGCCGGCCGGTCATTCTCGAGCATGTCCTTGATCAGATAGATACGCCCGCGCGGGCTGTCCAACTCGTCGCCCAGAATCGCATAGGTCGGGCAGGTCGCCGTGCACATGCCGCAATGCACGCAGGCGCGCAGCACCTCGTTCGAGCGCGCGACATCCGGGTCCCGCAACTGCTCGGGCGTGAAATTCGTCTGCATGATCTACCCCATAAGCCCCGGATTGAGCACCCCGCGCGGGTCGAACTTCGCCCGCAACCCCGCCGCCAGCGCCGCCACGGGGGCGGGCTCGGGCTGGAACACCGGCAGTGCCGCGACGGGTTCGCCCCGTATACGCGTGGCGTGGCCCTGAAACTGGCCCAGATCGGCGCGCAAATCGCGCCCGGCCTCGACGCGCGCCCAGATCAGCCCGCCGCCCCAGTCCAGCACCACGGGGGCGTCGATCCGCGCAACCATCTCGGGCGCAGCAGAGGGGCGCACCGACAGACGCCAGACATCGCCCGGCGCATCGGCAAAGGCCGTCACATCGCGCACGCCGCGCCAGGCCCCGGCGCTGGTCTCCGCGTCCAGCACGTCCCAGTCACCGCCCAGCGCCGCCTGCAACGCCGCGCTGCGCCGCGCGACCTGATCTCCGAATCCCTCCAGCCGCAGCAGCACCCGGCCGTCGCTGTCCCGCGCGGCGGCGCTCACCTCATAGGGCGTGCCCAACGCGCGGGCCATCACCGCCACCGCCGCGCTTGGGTCCATCGCCGCGCTGCGCAGGCTCGCCTCGGCCTCGGGCACGGGCAGCAGCTTGAAGGCGCATTCGGACAGCACCCCCAGCGTGCCCCAGGACCCGGCCATCAGCTTGACCAGATCGTAACCGGTGACGTTCTTCATCACTCGCCCGCCATTGCGGATCACCGTGCCGCTGCCATCGACGAACCGCACCCCGATCAGGCTGTCGCGGCACGCACCCGCCTGCACACGGCGCGGCCCCGAGGCATTGGCCGCCACCATGCCACCGACGGTCGGCACGCCGTCCGTGCCCAGCAGCGCGCGCATGTCGATGGGCTCGAAGGGCAGGCGCTGCCCCTCGGCGGCGAGCGCCGCCTCGATCTCGGCCAGCGGCGTGCCGGCCCCTGCCACCAGCGTCAGCGCGCCGGGCTCATAAAGCGTGATCCCGGCCAGCCCGCCCGTCTCGAGCAACTCGCCCGTTACCGGGCGGCCAATCGCGCGCGTGCCGCCGCCGCGCACCACCAGCGGCCCGCGCGCCATGCGCACCGCCTCGGCGAGGTCGTCCTCCGTCACAGGCCGCATCCGACACACCCCCTCCGGTTCCCCCGGGCCGCTTTACCCGATCCGCACAGCACCGCGCCCCGCCCCTTCAGGGCAGGCCGCATCCTGCTCATTTTCTTGCCAAAAATACTCAATCCCCCGGCCCGCACCCGTCACGCCGCCCGCCGGGGCGCGCTGGCCTCCAGCGGAAACACCTTGGCCGGGTTCAGCAGCCAGCCCGGGTCGAACACATCCTTGACGCGCATCTGCGCCTCCAGATCCTCGGGCGTGAACTGCACCGACATCAGGTCGCGCTTCTCGATGCCGACTCCGTGCTCGCCCGTCAGGCAGCCCCCCGCCTCGACGCAGAGCTTGAGGATCTCGGCCCCGAACGCCTCGCATTTCTCCAGCTCGCCCGGGGTGTTGGCGTCGAACAGGATCAGCGGGTGCATGTTGCCGTCGCCCGCGTGGAACACATTCGCCACATCCAGCCCGAATTCCGTCGACATCTCGCCAATGCGGCGCAGCACGAAGGGCAGGCTCGACACCGGAATGGTGCCGTCCAGGCACATGTAATCATTGATATTGCCCATCGCGCCAAAGGCCGACTTGCGCCCCAGCCAGATGCGCTTGCTCTCGTCCTCCGAGCGGCTCTCACGCAGCTCGACCGGATCATGGCGCCGCGCGATCTGCCCGATCAGGCCAAGCTGCGCGTCGATCTCCGCCTCCGCCCCCTCGACCTCGACGATCAGCAGCGCCTCGCAATCGGGGTAGCCCGCCTTGGCGAAATCCTCGCAGGCGCGGATACAGGGGCGGTCCATGAACTCGATCGCCACCGGCAGCACGCCCGCCTTGATGATGTCGGCCACACATGCGCCCGCCACTTCGGCGCTGTCAAAGGCGATCATCACGGGCCGCGCGCCTTCGGGCTTTGGCAGGATGCGCAATGTCGCCTCGGTCACGACCCCGAGTTGCCCTTCCGAGCCGCAGACCAGCCCCAGCAGGTCATAGCCCGCCGCATCCAGATGCGCGCCGCCCATCTCGACCACCGTGCCATCCATCTGCACCAGCGTCACGCCCAGCAGGTTGTTCGTCGTCACACCATATTTCAGACAATGCGCGCCGCCCGAATTCATCGCGATATTGCCCGCGATGGCGCAGGCAAGCTGGCTCGACGGGTCTGGCGCGTAGAAAAAGCCGTCCTCCTCGACCGCGCCGGTGACCGCAAGATTGGTGATCCCCGTCTGCACCCGGATGATCCGGTCGGCGAGATCGACCTCCAGCACCTCGCGCATCCGCGCCACCCCCAGCAGCACGGCGTCCTCGCTGGGCAAGGCCCCCCCGGCAAGCGACGTGCCCGACCCGCGCGGCACCACCGGCACGCCCGCGCCGTGGCAGATGCGCATCACCGCGGCCACCTCCTCGGTCGAGCCTGGCAGCACCACGGCCATTGGCAGGCATCGATAGGCGGTCAGCGCGTCGCATTCATAGGCGCGCAACTCGGTCGTATCGGTGATCAGCGCCGCGCGCGGCAGCACGCGGGCGAGCTGATCCAGCACTTCGCCGCGCCGGGCAAGGATCGCCGGATTGGGGGCGGGCATCTCCATGGCAGTCTCCTCCCGTCTAGATTGGTAAAATATTATTACCAATTTTGCCACCTGACAAGAAAAAACTCACCCCGCCAGCGCCCGCAACGCCAGCGAGGCCGCAATCACCCACATCACCAGCCCGATCAACGCCTCGAAAAGCGCCCAGGCGCGTTGCCGCGCAAGCACCGGTCGCAGGATCACCGCGCCATGGCCCAGCGCCGTGAAAAAGACGGCCGAGGCCGGCATCGCACCGCCCCCGAACGCCCGGTTATCCGGCGCATACTGCACCAAGAGCGCGCCCATCAACGCCACTGTGTCCAGCCAGACATGCAGGTTGAGCCAGCTAAAGGCCAGCGCCAGCACCACCACCCGGCGCCGCGAGGCGGCCGCGCCCGCGTTTGGCAGCAGCGCCGCCCCGCCGATCCGGGCCGCGCGCGGGCGCAACGCGCCATGGACTCCGAGAAACCCGACCCAGCGCCACCAGAATCGCGTCCGAGACCGCACAGATCACCACCACCAGCCCCAGATGCGCGCGCAGCACCCCCTGGGGCAGCACGAACGCATTCTGCGCCCCGATCGCCGCGATCAGCCAAAACCCCGCAAGGAAGCCCGCAACACCCGCCGTCAGCAATCCCGCCCCAACCGCCCCATTTTCTTGCAAGAAATACTCAAGCCGCCGCATCGGCCCGCCGCGGCACGCCCGCGACACTGCCGTGGCAACGCCGTCCGCAGGGGGGTCAATCCCCCCAAGGACGGCACCCCCGTCTGAGACGGCGCGCTACTCGGCGGCCAGGGGCGCAGGGTCCACCAGCGCCACGATATCCAGCATGATCCGGTTGAGCTGGAAATCCTTGGGCGTATAGACCTGCGCCACCCCCATGGCGCGCAGCCGCGCGGCATCCTCCTCGGGGATGATCCCGCCGACGATGACCGGCACATCGCCCAGCCCCTCATCGCGCAGCCGCTGCATCAGCTCCTCCATCAACGGCATATGGCTGCCCGACAGGATCGACAGGCCCACCACATGCGCCGCTTCCTCGCGCACTGCCGCGACGATCTCGGCAGGGGTCAGGCGGATGCCTTCATAGCAGATCTCCATGCCACAGTCGCGGGCGCGGGCGGCGATCTGCTCGGCCCCGTTCGAATGCCCGTCGAGGCCCGGCTTGCCGACCAGGAATTTCAGCCGCCGCCCCAGCTTCGCGCTGACCGCATCGACCGCCTCGCGCACGGGCTCGAGCCCCTCGGTGCGGTTCGAGGGCGCGCTGCTGACGCCGGTGGGGCCGCGATACTGCCCGAAGGCCGCGCGCACCGCCTCGCCCCATTCGCCCGTCGTGACCCCGGCCTTCGCGGCGACGATCGAGGCGGGCATGACATTGGCACCCGATCTCGCAGCCTCTCGCAGCCCGTCAAGGGCGGCGCGCACTGCATCGCGGTCGCGCGCGTCGCGCCACGCCTGCAGCCGCGCAATCTGGTCGGCCTCAGCCGCCGGGTCGCAGACCATGATCGTATCTTCGCCAGTGGTCAGGGGCGAGGGCTCGGTGCTGGTGTAGCGATTCACCCCCACAACGGCCGTCGTACCCGATTCGATACCTGCGATGCGCGCGGCATTGGCCTCGACCAACCGCGTCTTCATGTACTCGATGGCCTTCACTGCCCCGCCCATATCGTCAATCCGCGCCAGCTCCTCGCGCGCGCCCGCCATCAGCGCCGCCACCTTGCGCTCGATTGCCGGGTTCTCGTCGAACAGATCGTCATATTCCAGCAGGTCGGTTTCATAGGCCAGCACCTGTTGCAGGCGCAGCGACCATTGCTGATCCCACGGGCGCGGCAGGCCCAGCGCCTCGTTCCAGGCGGGCAGTTGCAGCGCCCGGCAGCGCGCCTTCTTCGACAGCGTCACGGCCAAGGCTTCCAGCAATATCCGATAGACATTGTTCTCGGGCTGCTGCTCGGTCAGGCCGAGGCTGTTGACCTGCACCCCGTAGCGGAAGCGGCGGAATTTCGCGTCCTCGATCCCATAGCGATCCCGGCAGATCTCGTCCCACAGGTCCACGAAGGCGCGCATCTTGCACATCTCGGTCACGAACCGGATGCCCGCATTCACGAAGAACGAGATCCGCCCCACCATCTGCGGGAAATGTTCTTGCGGCACCTTGCCCTTCAGATCGTCGAGTACCGCGCAGGCCGTGGCCAGCGCGAAGGCCAGTTCCTGCTCGGGCGTCGCGCCGGCCTCTTGCAGGTGGTAGGAACAGACATTCATCGGGTTCCATTTGGGCAGGTGTTCGCGGGTATAGGCGGCAACATCGGTGATCATGCGCATGGACGGCTCGGGCGGGCAGATATAGGTGCCGCGCGAGAGGTATTCCTTGATCAGGTCGTTCTGCACCGTCCCCGAAAGCTTGCCGACATCCGCCCCCTGCTCTTCCGCCACGGCGATATAGAGCGCGAGCAACCAGGGCGCGGTCGCGTTGATCGTCATCGAGGTGTTCATCTGCTCGAGCGGGATCTGGTCGAACAGCATCCGCATGTCGCCCAGATGGCAGACCGGCACACCGACCTTGCCGACCTCGCCCTTGGAGAGTTCGTGGTCGCTGTCATAACCCGTCTGGGTGGGCAGGTCGAAGGCCACGGACAGCCCCGTCTGCCCCTTTGACAGGTTGGACCGGTAGAGGGCGTTGGACGCTTTCGCCGTGGAATGCCCGGCATAGGTGCGGAACAGCCAGGGCTTGTCGCGCGGCGGGGTGGCTTGGGCATCGCTCATCGGGGCCTCCGGATCGATTAGTGTGTCGAGTGCAGTGTCGGGTCCAGCGCGGGCAAGGCCGCGCGAAAGATTGTTGCGCGAGCCTAAGCAGAAGGCGCAACTTAATGTCAAGGCAAATGCGCTGCAACGCAGCGAGCGCGGCGCCTCAGCGGTCGCGCTGCGCGGCGATTAGCGCGGCCGCCCGGTCGGTCAGAGGGCCCAGCCGCAGCGGCGCGAACTGGTCGAGCAAGAAGGCCGGGTCATTGGCCGGGCGCAGCCAGGGCGGGTTCGCGGGGTCATACATCGCCCGCACCCAGTCCAGCACGTCGCGGTCGCGCGCGGCGCGATAGGCGCGGCGGTCCCAGCGCGTGCGCAGCCCCACGCCGATGTCCTCGAAGAACTCCAGCAGCGCGGCCGTGTTATAGAGGCTCATCATCGCCCAGTGGATCGGCTGCCCGGCACCGTTGGTCAGCACCAGTGCGCCGCCATGGCAGCGCACATAGCGTGTCTCTGTTGTGCGCGCGGCGATCTGGGGGCGCGCCATCTGGCTGCCCTTGCGCCGCCGCAGCAGGGCGATCTGCTGGTCGATCCGGCCCAGAAGCTGGCGCCCATGCAGCGCCGAGCCCTCGGCAAAGACCAGATGCTCGGCGCGCGCATAGGCCTGCATCTGATCGGGCAGCGCCATCGTCTCGGGCGCCAGCACCCGCACCCCCAGCCCGCGCAGCAGGGCGGCCAGATACCCCTCGCCCGCATGGCGGCCCTTGGTCAGGGGCAGGCCCGCGCGGGTGACATAGCTCACGCCCTGCGGCGTGACGGGGGCAAGCCGGGGCCGCGTGCGCGCCTCGAGCAGGTCGAGATACGCCGCCGGGGGCGCCGGGCCGCGCAGATGTTCGGCCTGCGCTGCAACATGCACCTCGCGAAAGCGCATGGTGCGGGTGACCAGCCGGATGCGGTCGGGCGGCAGGCCAAGCCAGTCCATGACGGCCAGAAAGGCGCCGGATGGTCCGGCCTGGTTGCGGTCCAGCCGGGTAAAGACCACCGGCAGGTCGGGAAAGGCGGCAAGCGCCTGCGGCAGGCGCGGCACGTGCTCGGCGACCAGATGGCCGAAATGCGTCTCGCAGACCCCGCCGAAGATCACCGGCTCGGCGACTTCAGCGGCAGGAGGCCCGCGTCGGAGCGTCGGCGCGCAGACGGCGCGCCCGTTGCGATACAGCCGGGCAAGGGTCTGGGCCAAGTCATCGGGCCATTCGGCACCGGGGCGCAGCCGCCCTTCCGCCGGGCCGATGATCAGATCGGCGAACTGCATCAGCGGCGGCAACGCATCGCCTGAGGGGTGGCGCGCGGCCTCGCGCTGCGCAAGCGGGGGCGAGGGCATGGCGGGGACTCCGGCTCGGCGCGTGAAACGGTAACGCGGCGCAGCCGTGACAGCAAGCGCATGGGCGCGCGCTTTCCGAACGGCCCGGCGCGCGGGCCGCCCTCTGGCGGGGCGCTAAGGCGGGCGCGGGTCCCGCGCGCGCCTCAATCGCTCTGGCGTTGCTCGGCCTCGATCTCGCGCCAGCGCGCGACCGCGCGGTTGTGGTCGGCGAGGTTGGTCGAGAAAGTGTGCCCGCCCGTGCCATCGGCCACGAAGTAGAGATAGGGCGTGTCATCCGGGTCCAGCGCGGCGGCAATCGCGGCGCGGCCGGGATTGGCGATCGGCGTCGGCGGCAAGCCGTCGATGCGGTAGGTGTTCCAGGGCGTCGTCGTGTCCAGCTCGGACCGGCGCAGCCCGCGCCCCAGCGTGCCCCGCCCCTGGGTGATGCCGTAGATCACTGTCGGGTCGGTCTGCAACCGCATCGGCACGCGCAGCCGGTTGACGAAAACGCTCGCCACCTGGCGGCGCTCATCGGCAACGCCGGTCTCCTTCTCGACGATAGAGGCCATGATCAGCGCCTCGTCCATGGTCGCGTAGGGCAGCTCGGGGTCGCGCCCCTCCCACAGCTCGGTCAGGATCCGCTCTTGCCGGGTCTCCATCTCGGCCAGCAAGGCGGCGCGGTCGGCCCCGCGCGCGACGGAATAGCTGTCAGGCGCCAGCCAGCCCTCGCGCGGGATGTCGTCCTCGTCCAGCTCGCCCGACAGGAACTCGGCCAGCCGCAACCCCTCCCATATCTGCCAGCTTGTCGCGCCCTCGGCGACAGTGATGCGGTAGGTGATGTCGGGATCCTCGGTGAATCGCGCGTAGTCCTCGGGCGGGTCCTCATCGGCGGCGAACTGCACCGCGGTCTCGAATCGTTGCGTTCCGGGGTCCAGCTCGCGCACCAGCGTGTCGATGCGGGTGACGCCGATCCGGTACTGGATCTCCGAGCCGCAGGTCGAGGCCCCGCCGCGTGTCAGCACGTCCATGATCTCGTCCATCGAGGCGCGCTCGGGGATCAGGTAGGAGCCGAATCGCAGCCGGTCCGCGCGCTCGGTATACTGCGCACCGATGCGGAAGATCTGCGGCGAGGTGACGGCCCCCTGCTCGGCCAGCCCCGCCGAGACCGCACGCAGCGATGCCCCCTGCGCCACGCGGAAGCAGATCGCCTCTTCAAGCGGCCCCTCGGCATAAAAGCTGCGCTGCCCGACCGAGATCACGATCGCCAGCCCGATCAGGCCGACGATCATCAGGGTCAGCGCATTGGCGACAAGATGGCGGATCATGCGCCCGCAACCCTGCCCAGGATCAGGCTCGCATTGGTGCCACCGAAGCCGAAGCTGTTGGACAGCGCGATGCCGATCTCGCGCTTGCGCGCGGCCCTGGGCGCCAGATCGAGCGGCGTCTCGACCGCGGGCGTGTCGAGGTTCAGCGTCGGCGGCGCGATCTGGTCGCGGATGGCGAGGATGCAGAAGATCGCCTCGACCGCCCCGGCCGCGCCCAGCAGATGCCCGATGGCGGACTTGGTCGAGGACATGGTCGCCCGCGATGCCGCATTGCCCAGAAGCCGCTCGACCGCGGCGAGTTCGATGACATCGGCCATGGTCGAGGTGCCATGCGCGTTGATGTAGTCGATGTCGCCCGGCGCGATGCCCGCGCGCTTGACCGCCGCCTGCATCGAGCGCAGCGCGCCGTCGCCATCCTCGGCGGGCGCGGTGATGTGGTAGGCGTCGCCCGACATGCCGTAGCCCAGCACCTCGGCATAGATCTTCGCGCCGCGGGCTTTCGCGTGCTCGTAATCCTCCAGCACCACGACCCCGGCCCCCTCGCCCATGACGAACCCGTCGCGGTCGATGTCATAGGGGCGCGAGGCCGCCTGCGGATCATCCGCGCGTTTGGTCGAGAGCGCCTTGCAGGCGTTGAACCCGGCGATGCCCAACTCGCAGATGGCGGCCTCGGCCCCGCCCGCGATCATCACATCCGCATCGCCCCACTGGATCAGCCGCGCTGCATCGCCGATGGCATGCGCGCCGGTCGAGCAGGCCGTCACCACCGAATGGTTCGGCCCCTTGAAGCCGTAGCGGATGCTCACCTGCCCCGAGATCAGGTTGATCAGCGCCGCCGGGATGAAGAAGGGCGAGACCCGGCGCGGTCCGCGGTCGCGCAGCAAAAGCGACGTGTCGGCAATGGTCGAGAGACCGCCGATACCCGAGCCGATCATCACCCCCGTGCGGGCGCGCGCCTCCTCGTCCTCGGGTATCCAGCCCGCATCGCGCACCGCCTGTTCGGCGGCGGCAATACCGTAGAGGATGAAGTCATCGACCTTGCGGGCCTCCTTGGGCTCCATCCAGTCATCCGGGTTGAACTCCCCCGCGCCCGTGCCGCGCGGCACCTCGCAGGCATAGGTGGTGGCGAGGCGGCTGGCGTCGAAGCGGGTGATCGGCCCGGCGGCCGATTTGCCGTCGATCAGCCGCGACCAGCTTTCCTCGATCCCGGACGCCAGCGGCGACACCATCCCCAGCCCGGTTACCACGACCCTGCGCATTCTGCCCCGCTCCTCTCCAGACACCGGATTTTGCAGCGTGATACCGATATTTCCGGCATGGGGAAAGAGTGATCGGCAGGCCGGGGGCGGGGTTTCGCTGAAATGTCAGATCGTTTCGGGCCGTTCGCCATCGGGCGGCACTGCACCCCAGAGCGCCCTCGGGGCGTGCGGGTGGGTGGGCGGGCACGGCCCAAGGGCGCTTTCGAGGCTCGGGGGGCGCGCCCGGCCCGCGCGGTCAGGCAGAGCGGTCGCGCCGACGGCGTATCGGACGTGTGCCAAACGAAAGAGTGTGAACGAAAAACGCCACCCCGGCGGGGTGGCGTCCGATACGTGCGCATGTGGCGCCGGTCGCGTGTCAGGTCGCGTCCGAGATGAACTTCACCGCATCGCCGAAGGTCTGGATGTTCTCGGCGGCGTCATCGGGGATCTCGATGCCGAACTCTTCCTCGAAGGCCATGACCAACTCGACCGTGTCGAGGCTGTCGGCGCCAAGATCGTCGATGAAGGACGCCCCGTCGGTGATCTTGCCCTCGTCCACGCCCAGATGCTCGACGACGATCTTCTTCACCCGATCCGCGATATCGCTCATGTTCTTCCCCTCAGGTTTTGCCGATCCTTCGGCTTTGAATGTCTGTCCGGGCCGCCTGCGCGACGCGGTGTCGAGCGCCCCTTAAGAGGAATGGCGCAGCGCGTCAAGCGTCTCGCCCACCCTCCAGCGCGACCGTTGCATAGCACAGGCGGCGCGTTGCACAAAGGGGCGGCGCAGAGGGCGGTGCGTGGGCTCAGAGCATCGCCATGCCGCCATTGACATGCAGGGTGGCGCCGGTGACGTAGCCTGCCTCCGGGCTGGCGAGGTAGACCACCCCGGCGGCGATCTCCTCGGGCGTGCCCATGCGGCCGGCGGGGATGCGGGCGTTGATCGCGTCCTGCTGGTCGTCGCTGAGCGCCTCGGTCATCGGCGTGGCGATGAAGCCCGGCGCGATGCAGTTGACGGTGATTCCGCGCGAGGCGACCTCTTGCGCGAGCGCCTTGGACAGCCCCACCAGCCCGGCCTTGGCGGCCACGTAATTCGCCTGACCAGGGTTGCCCGTGGCCCCCACCACCGAGGCGACATTGACGATCCGGCCCCAGCGCGCCTTCATCATGCCGCGCAGACTGCCGCGCATCAGCCGCATTGCCGCCGTCAGGTTCACGTCCAGAACCTCGGACCATTGCGCGTCGGTCATGCGCATCATCAGCGTGTCGCGGGTGATGCCCGCATTGTTGACCAGGATATCCAGCCCGCCCATCGCCGCGCTTGCGGATTTGGGCAGCGCGTCGATGGCCTCGGGGTCCGAGAGGTTGCAAGGCAGCACATGCGCGCGCGCGCCCAGATCGGCGGCCAGCGCCTCGAGCGGCCCCTCGCGGGTGCCCGACAGCGTCACCGTCGCCCCGGCCCCGTGCAGACCCCGTGCGATCGCGGCACCAATCCCGCCAGAGGCCCCCGTCACCAGTGCGGATTTTCCCGTCAGGTCGAACATGGCTTTCCTTTCCTGTCCCAAGGCGTTTGTCTGGCTGCGGTCTATACCAATCCTGTCACGGCCAGACCATGACGAAGTTTTGCCTTGCGGGACGCGCGGGCAGGCGGAAACTGACCGAGGCCGGAGGAGGACGAGACACCCCATGCTCAGCCGAGACGATCTGACCGCACTGTTCCGGGTGGGCGTGCACGCCGCCGATCCGCGCGCCGCCGTGCGCGAGGCCCTGCGCAATCGCCCCCTGCCCGATCATGCGCGGCTGTTCATCCTCGCGCTGGGCAAGGCCGCCCGCGCCATGGCCGAGGCCGCCATGACCGCCCTGCCCCGCCCCGCGCGCGTGCTGGTGGTCACGAATTACGAGAACGCGGCGGACCTCGACGGGGCCGAGGTGATGGCGGCGGGCCACCCCGTCCCCGATGCCAATGGCCTGCGCGCCGCCCGGGCCGCCGAAGACCTGCTGGCCGAGGCGGGCGCGGAGGACCGTGTGCTGGTCCTCGTCTCGGGCGGCGGCTCGGCGCTGCTGCCCGCGCCGGTCGACGGGCTGAGCCTTGAGGACAAGGCCGAGGTGAGTCGCATCCTGCTGGGCGCGGGGCTGGATATCGTGGCCATGAACGCGGTGCGCCAGCATCTGTCGCGGCTCAAGGGCGGGGGGCTGTTGCGCGCCGCCCACCCGGCGCCGGTTACGGCGCTGATCCTGTCGGATGTGATCGGCGATGATCTGCGCGCGATCGCCTCTGGCCCGACAGTCGCGCCGATCGCGCCCCGCGCCCATGTCGCCGAGATGCTGCGCGCCAACGGGCTGTGGGAGCGGCTGCCCGAAGAGGCGCGAGACGCCCTCACCCGGCCTGAAGACGATCTGCCCGCGCTGACGGCGGAAAACCGGCTGATCGGGTCGAACCGGCAATCGCTGCTGGCCATGGCCCGCGCGCGCCCCGAGGCGACGCTCATCGAGCCCCCGCTGATCGGCGATGTGGCCGAGGCCGCCGCGCGCGTTGTCCAGACCGTGCGGGACAACACGCCCCGCCTGGCCCTTTTCGGCGGCGAGACGACCGTCACCCTGCGCGGGCGCGGGCGCGGCGGGCGCAATCAGGAACTCGCCCTGCGCGTGGCGCTGGCACTGGCGGGGCGCCCGGGCTGGCGGTTCCTCTCGGCGGGCACCGATGGGCGCGACGGGCCGACCGACGCGGCGGGCGCCATCGTCGATGGCGAGACCACCCTTCGCATCCGCGCCGCCGGGGGTGACCCCGAGCGGCTGCTCGCCGACAACGACAGCCACGCAGCACTGGCGCTTTCGGGCGATCTGCTGGTCACGGGTGCGACGGGGACCAATGTCGCCGATTTGCAGATCCTGACACTGGACCCGGAATAGCGTTCCCGACAACTCAAACGGATCGCCATCGCCATGCAAGCGCACGATTCGAAAAGTCGTGACTCTCCTCCGGGGCTGCATCATTGTGAGTTTCGTTGCACCGTTTCGACCAACCGGGTTTCTTGACGGGCCCGCACAGGCGCAGCGGTCGATCAAGGGGTTTGCAAAGGAAGGACAGTCATGCAGCCGCTTTTCAGCGCACGCTGCAATTGCCTTTACAACAACGACAACCTGTCCGCAGAAAACCTGGACCGGTGGGCAAAGGAACTCGGTCTGCAAGGGGTCGCCTTCGATTCCGCTGCAGTGATTTCCAGCGTCAACCGAGTCGGGAACTGGGTCGGCGGCAACGTCCACGTGTTTTCGGACAGGGTTGTCTTTACCATGAACAGCCTCAACGCGGGCTTTCAGCACGATACGTCAGACCTCGTCATTCCTGCGAACATGATTGACGGCGTCGCCTTCGGCAGAATGCTGATCTTTGCCAAGACCGTCGATTGTGACGTCATGGACGCGAAGTTGCGATTTCGCTGCAATGGCAGGAAGAATGATCAGCTTCTCGGCGCCATCACATCGGTCATGAACCGGCCTGCGCCTGAAGACCGCTAAGCGCGGCACGACAGCCTTCAGCCTCACGCTCAAAACCCCCTGTGTCACAGCGCCCAGGGATAATTTCGCCTCACGCCGAGACAGACCCCGCGCGAAATTCAAGCGATTGGTGACAGTCATTGTCTGCCTTGCGACACCGCGTGTCCGGTCATCGCACAGCAACGGTCAAGCATGGCGTGAAGACCGCGTCGCGGGGTCTTGTGTGAGGTGCAGGGCACGTCCCGACCGGCCGCTCGGGACCAAGCCTCTTGCGGGGCACGAGGGCATGGCCTAAGCGGAGCGCATGTCCCAGCATCAGCGCCTTCTCATCATCGATTTCGGCAGCCAGGTCACGCAGCTTATCGCGCGCCGCCTGCGCGAGTTGAATGTCTATTGCGAAATTCACCCCTTCGACCGGGTGACCGACGCCTTTCTGCGCGATTTCGCCCCGCGCGCGATCATCCTGTCCGGCGGCCCGGATTCGGTGACGCGCGAAGGCTCGCCCCGCCCGCCAGCCAGCGCCTTCAGCCTCGGCGTGCCGATCCTTGGCATCTGCTACGGGCAGCAGGTGATGATGAAGGAATTGGGCGGGCTGGTGGTCTCGGGCGACGGCACGGCCGAATTCGGCCGCGCCAGGGTCAGCCCGAGCGCATCGCTCGACCTCCTTGACGGCTGGTTCGCGGACGGCCCCGAGCAGGTTTGGATGAGCCATGGCGACCATGTCAGCCGCCTTGCCCCGGGGTTTACGGTCTATGGCACCTCGCCCGGCGCGCCCTTTGCCATCACCGCCGACCCGTCGCGCCAGTTCTACGCGGTGCAGTTCCACCCAGAGGTCCACCACACCCCCGGCGGGCCGCGCCTGCTGGCGAATTTCGTGCAGCTTGCGGGCTTCACCGGCGACTGGACGATGGCGAGCTACCGCGAAGAGGCCGTGGCCAAGATCCGCGCGCAGGTGGGCGACCGCAAGGTGATCTGCGGGCTGTCGGGGGGCGTCGACTCCTCGGTCGCCGCCGTGCTGATCCACGAGGCCATCGGCGAGCAGTTGACCTGCGTCTTCGTCGATCACGGGCTGTTGCGGCTGAACGAGGCGACCGAGGTGGTGACCATGTTCCGAGATCATTACAACATCCCGCTGATTCACGCCGATGAAGGCGAGCGTTTCCTCGGCGCGCTGGAGGGCGTTTCTGACCCGGAAACAAAACGCAAGATCATCGGCGGATTGTTCATCGACGTGTTCCAGCACTATGCCGGGCAGATCGATGGTGCGGAATTCCTGGCCCAAGGCACGCTCTACCCCGACGTGATCGAGAGCGTCAGCTTCTCGGGCGGGCCGTCGGTGACGATCAAGAGCCACCACAATGTCGGCGGGCTGCCCGAGCAGATGGGCCTGAAGCTCGTGGAGCCGCTGCGCGAGTTGTTCAAGGATGAGGTGCGCGCGCTGGGGCGTGAGTTGGGCCTGCCCGCCAGTTTCATCGGCCGCCACCCCTTCCCCGGCCCCGGCCTTGCCATCCGATGCCCCGGCGAGATTACCCGCGACAAGCTGGACATCCTGCGCAAGGCGGACGCCATCTATATCGACCAGATCCGCCGCCATGGCCTGTATGACGAGATCTGGCAGGCGTTTGCGGCGATCCTGCCGGTGCGCACGGTGGGGGTGATGGGCGACGGGCGGACCTATGACTACGCGCTGGCGCTGCGCGCGGTGACGAGCGTCGATGGCATGACCGCCGACTACTACCCGTTCAGCCACGACTTCCTGGGCGAGACCGCCACGCGCATCATCAACGAGGTGCGCGGCATCAACCGCGTGTTCTACGACTGCACCTCGAAGCCGCCCGGCACGATCGAGATGGAATGATAATAAAGCCCCGGAGAGAATCACCGCCCGCTACAAGAGGCTACCTGTCACGATGGACCAATTCGGCGAGCGTATGAGGTTGAGTGTAGCGAGCGACCAGGACCTGACCACATGAGACCCTGGTACTGGATTGCTCCGCTTTGCCTCGCGGCGGCCGTGTTGCTCGGAGTTCTGGCCGCAGTGTGGACCGCGCCGATCAAGCTCGTGGTTCCGGAACCCAGCGCAGGCCAGGCCTCACCTGCTGGCACAGGTGGCCCCGCTCCCGCAGACACCGCCCTCGCTCAGGAGCCGCCGGTCATGCAGTCCCGAGACAGGGAAACCTTCGATGCGCGCTGGGAATTGGCGCCCGATGCGATCCGTTCCCTGGCGCGGGTTATCGCCGAAGGAGACATTCCCGATCCGGATGTGCTTGCTGACTTGGGCCCCGATGCGATCTCGGCCGCCTATTCGGCGCCCACCCTGGATTTCACCCGCGATGGCCGCGCCGTGCCCTATCGCGCCACGCTGTTGCAGGAAGCGGTCATGGCCTTCAACACGGAGGCCGCGCGAACCCTTCTGTCACGTGGCGCCGATCCAACCGTGAACAACGGCGAAGCGGTGTTCACGGCAATCGAGCGGCGCACACCGGGCGCGCCCAGCTTCATGCTGTTCCCGGACCATGAAGCCAGCTTGCCGATCCTGCGCGCGTTGTTGGAGGCCGGAGCTGATCCCGATGTCCAGCGCCATGGGTTCCGCACACAAACGCCGCTCACACTCGCCGAGGGGAACAGCAATCTTGGCGCGTTGCTCATCCTCTTGGAAAATGGGGCGGACCCATGGCTGAGAATACCCTATCCCGAAGGTGGAGGCTCTCGTCGCAGCCTGATGGAGAGCCTGGTCTCGGCCGCAGGAAATGCAGCCGCAGCCGAAACACTGTTCCGGATCCTCAGGATATCCGCGTTCCCACCTCCTCCATCAGAGCAGCGCCAACTCGTTCTGGAGCGTATGGCCGCAGTTGTGGACCGGTTTGCCTCCGGAAGCGGACCGCAGGCAAGGCATAAGGCCTGGCGTCTGTATCAGGTCCTGAGCCATCTTGGCCGAACCCTCGATGCAACCGAAGAGGTCGAACGCATCCGCGCGACCCTGACCAGCTTCGACGACCACGCCGACGGCGGCTGGTATCTCGCCGAAGACGAGACCCACTCGCGCTACGACGCCCACCTGTCGCTTCCGGACAGGGGCGACCATGTCTGGGGGCCGTGACGGCGCGCGGCTCCAGCGGTGCGCGGGCCGGAAGCGTGCAGGCATCGTCGGTAAGGAAAGACCCTGGCGCGGGGCCGTCACGCATCTAAACCTCTGCGTGAAAGGCCATTTGAGGTCGAATTCTGCGCGCGAAACATCTTCCCTAGGCAAAATCCCCATGCTACGCACAGCGCAGGGTGAACTCAATCACCGCTCCTGCGCGCACCGGCGGGCAGCGAAACGATAAGAAAACCACGGGAGATATCTGATGAAAAAACTTCTTCTTGCCGGCACGGCGCTGGCATTCTCGGCCGGGATGGCAACAGCAGACGAGATCAAGATGGGCGTGCTGCTGGGCTTCACCGGGCCGATTGAATCGGTCACGCCGCATATGGCGGATTCCGCCGAGATGGCCTGGAACGAGATCAACGAGGCCGGGGGCATCCTCGGCGGGCAGATGATCAGCTCGGTGCGTGCGGATTCCACCTGCCTTGACTCGAGCGCTGCACAGGCCGCCGCCGAGCGCCTGATCTCGTCGGATGGCGTGGTCGCGATCATGGGCGCCGACTGCTCGGGCGTCACCATGTCGGTTCTGCAAAACGTGGCCATGTCGGCCGGTGTGCCGATGATCTCGCCCTCGGCGACCTCGCCCGCCTTTACCGACACCGATTCGGGCGGCCTGTTCTTCCGCACTGCCCCCTCGGATGCCCGTCAGGGCGCTGTTCTGGCCGAGATCGTCATGAGCCGCGGGATCGACGCGGTCGGCGTGACCTACACCAACAATGACTATGGCGCAGGCTTCGCCAATGCCTTCATCGAGAATTTCGAAGGCATGGGCGGCACGGTGACCGCCTCTGTCGCGCATGAAGACGGTCGCGGCGATTACTCGGCAGAAGCCGGGACCCTGGCCTCGGCTGGCGGCGACGCGCTGGTGATCCTGGGCTACACCGATGGCGGCGGCTCGATGCTGCGCACCGCGTGGGAGCTCGGCGCGTTCGAGTCCTTCTTCATCGGTGACGGCATGTATGGCGACGAGCTGGTCGCGGCTGTGGGCGAAGCGCTGGAAGGCACCGTCGGCACCCTGCCGGGCGCCGAGGGCGAGGGCGCCGATGCCTTTGCAGCACTTGGCGAAGCTGCTGGCGTGGTCACCGCAAGCTCGTTCACGGGCGAAAGCTATGACGCCGCCGCCCTGCTGGCGCTGGCCGCAGAGGCCGCTGGCGAAGCCACGCCCGAGGGCATTGCCGCCAACATCCTGAACGTCGCCAACGCGCCGGGCGAAGAGATCCTGCCCGGTCAACTGGGCCGCGCGCTGGAAATCCTGCGCGACGGTGGCGAGATCAACTATGTCGGCGCGACCGACGTGGAACTGATCGGGCCCGGCGAGGCTGCCGGCACCTATCGCGAATATGTCGTCGAGGACGGCCAGTTCGTGACGCTTCAACTGCACTGATCCGGCGGCCCCGTTCGGGGCGCAGCCGACACCCGGCCCGGGGGGCAGCACGCTCCCCGGGCCGTTCGAGCGACACCAGGATCCCGGCCAACGGGACCGGCGAGGGGGAAAGTGCCATGGCGATGATCCGGGTCGAGGATCTGCACAAGCATTTCGGCGGGTTCCATGCCGTGGACGGTGCCTCGCTCGAGATCGAGGAAGGCTCGATCACCGGGCTGATCGGCCCGAATGGCGCAGGAAAGACGACTCTTTTCAATGTGATAGCGGGCGTTCTTGCACCGACTTCGGGCAGAGTTTTCATGCAGGACGAGGACATTACCGGCCTGCCGCCGCATGAATTGTTCGGCCGCGGGCTGCTACGCACCTTTCAAATCGCGCATGAATTCCACACCATGACCGTTCGCGAGAACCTGATGATGGTCCCGCCCAACCAGTCGGGCGAGGATCTGTGGTCGGCCTGGTTCCATGGTGCGCGCGTGCGCGAGGAGGAAGCCCGCATCCGCGCTCGCGCCGATGAGGTGCTGGACTTCCTGACCATCAGCCACATCGCCGACCAGAAGGCGGGCCAGATCTCGGGCGGGCAGAAGAAGCTCCTGGAACTCGGCCGCACCATGATGACCGATGCCAAGGTCGTCTTCCTCGATGAGGTCGGCGCGGGCGTGAACCGCACGCTTCTGAACACCATCGCCGATGCCATCGTGCGGCTGAACCAGGAAAACGGCTACACCTTCGTCGTCATCGAGCATGACATGGATTTCATCGGCCGCATCTGCGACCCGGTCATCTGCATGGCCGAGGGCAAGGTGCTGGCCGAGGGCACGCTGGACGAGATCAAGGCCAATGAGGACGTGATCGAGGCGTATCTGGGCACAGGGCTCAAGAACAAGGTCGTTCAGGAGGAAGGTCATGTTTAGACCCCTGCGCCCCGTGCTGGGCGCTCTGGCGCTGGCCGGGATGCCGCTGTCGGCGATGGGTGATACCGGGGCCTGTCAGCCCCTTCCCAACGATCTTCGGTTCTGTCCACAGGACAGCGCCTGGCAATCGGCACGGCGCATCGACCTCGGTGGCGCCATCGCTTTCGAGACCGGAACACATTGGCTGGAAATCTTCGACATCTCCGAGTTCGGGTTTGACGGGCTCTCGCACGACGCCGCGCTGGACGCGATCGAGGCGGAGGGCGCCGAGGATGCCGAGGGTGAGGGCTTTGAGCCGCCTGTCTTTCTGGGCCGGGAAAGCATGAACACTGCGGAATTCGAGGCCACCGCCTCGCTTGCGCAGGTCGATATGGGCGGCGGCGATTTCGAGACCATGATAACAGTGCTTGTCGATGCGCCAGGCGGACGCGTTCTTGTCTCGCTCGATCCGGGCGAGGATATCGCGCCAGACACTCTGCTGGAGCAGACGCGCACGGTGCTGGACTGGCTCCGCCCGGCAAACGGAGGGTGAGTTCCCATGACTGCCGCTGCATTGCTCCCCGGTTTTCCGCGTATCGACAGGATGGCTGTCGCGGCGGGGCGGTGCCTCCGGCTCACGCTGACGGCGCCGGAGGAATCGATAGGTGAAAAATTGCAATCCGAAAGCGAGGTGATCGCCATGCGCATTGCCCTGGCACCTTATGGAGCCTCTGCATGAGCGTGGTTCTGATCGGCGAGAACATGACCGGCGGCTATGGCAATGGCCCCGACATCCTGCATGACTGCACGATCGCCGTGGAAAAGGGCCAGATCGCGGTGATCGTGGGCCCCAATGGCGCGGGCAAGTCCACGGCGATGAAGGCCGTCTTCGGGATGCTGAACCTGCGCCAGGGCCAGGTGCGGCTGAACGGGGCGGACATCACGCGCCTGAGCCCCCAGGCGCGGGTGCGCGAGGGGATGGGCTTCGTGCCGCAGACCGCCAACATCTTCCCGTCGATGACGGTCGAGGAAAACCTCGAGATGGGCGCCTTCATCCGCGACGATGACACGCGCCAGACGATGGCGCAGGTCTACGAGCTGTTCCCCATCCTGCGCGACAAGCGCCGCCAGGCGGCGGGCGAGCTGTCGGGCGGCCAGCGCCAGCAGGTCGCCGTGGGGCGCGCGCTGATGACACAGCCCTCGGTGCTGATGCTCGATGAGCCGACCGCCGGGGTCTCGCCCATCGTGATGGACGAACTCTTTGACCGGATCATCGAGATCGCCCGCACGGGTATTTCGATCCTGATGGTGGAACAGAACGCGCGTCAGGCGCTGGGCATCGCCGACAAGGGCTATGTCATGGTGCAGGGCGAGAACCGCTATACCGACACCGGCGAGGCATTGCTGGCCGACCCGGAAGTGCGCAAATCCTTTCTGGGGGGCTAGGGTCCATGGAACCGCTCAACGCGCTGGTCAGCGTCACCAACTTCATGCTCATCCCGGCCTTCGCCTATGGCAGCCAGCTGGCACTCGGCGCGCTGGGGATCACGCTGATCTTCTCGATCCTGCGTTTCGCGCATTTTGCCCATGGCGACACGATGGCGCTGGGCACCGCAGCCGTGATCGGCGGCACCTTCTTCCTGCAGGCGCAGGGCGTCAGTATTGGCGGGCTGCCCACGGCGCTCCTGGCCATTCCCTTCGGCATTCTGGTGATGGTGGGCTACCTGCTGGCCGCCGACAAGCTGGTCTACAAGTATTTCCGCAAGGTCAAGGCCAAGCCGCTGACCTTCGTGATGGCCAGCCTCGGTGTGATGTTCGTCACCAACGGGCTGACCCGGCTGTTCATGGGCGTCAGCGAGACGCGCTTCGAGGACGGGCAGCGGTTTCTCTTCACCGTGCGCGATTTTCGCGAATGGACGGGGCTGGCCGAGGGGATGGCGCTGCGCTCGGCGCAGGTGATCACGATCATCGTGGCGCTGGTGGCGATGGTGGTGCTGTTCTGGTTCCTCAACCGCACCCGCGCGGGCAAGTCGATGCGCGCCTATTCCGACAATGAGGATCTCGCACTGCTGTCGGGCATCAACCCCGAGCGGGTGGTGATGATCACCTGGACGATCACCGCGATTCTCTTGGTGCTTGCGGGCACGCTTTACGGGCTCGACAAGGGCTTCCGACCGTTCAACTACTTCCAGTTGCTGCTGCCGATGTTCGCCGCCGCCATCCTCGGGGGCCTCGGCTCGCCGCTGGGCGCGATCGTGGGCGCCTATGTGGTGGCCTTTGCCGAGATGGGCATCACCTATGCCTGGCGGCGGGTGTTCACCTATCTCATGCCCGAGGGGCTCGAGCCCACCTCGATGCTGCAGCTTCTGCCCGTGGACTACAAATTCGCCGTGACCTTCGCCATTCTCGTACTGGTGCTGCTGTTCCGCCCGACGGGTATCTTCCGGGGGAAAGTGATATGAGCCTGACTGCCCGCGACCTCGGCCTCTTTGCTGTCATGGGGGCCATTCTGGCCATGGTCGCCATGTTCCAGAGCCCGCAACTCGCCGTCACCATCCTGAACATGAGCCTGATCTCGGCCATCATGGCGCTGGGCGTGAACATGCAATGGGGCTATGCGGGGCTGTTCAATGTGGGCATCATGGGCTTTACGGCCGTGGGCGGGCTGGCCGTGGTTCTGGTATCCATGCCGCCTGTCCCCGAGGCCTGGGCCGCCGGGGGGCTGGGCATCATGCTGGGGCTGATGCTGGGGGTGGCGACCATCCTTGCCGCCGTGCTGGTCTACAAGCGGATGACCCCGGGCAAGCTGCGGGGCCTTGCGCTCTTTGCCGTAATCGCGGTGGGCTTCTTCATCACGGCGCAGGTCTTCGGCCCGGCGAAATCGGCAGTGCAGTCCGTCAATCCGGCGGCGACGGGCTATCTGGGCGGCGCCAATCTGCCGGTGATCCTGGCCTGGCCCGTGGGCGCGGTGTTCGCCGCCGGGGTGGCCTGGCTCGTGGGCAAGGTCAGCCTCGGCCTGCGCGCCGATTATCTGGCCATCGCGACGCTGGGCATCTCGGAAATCGTGATCGCGGTGCTCAAGCACGAACGCTGGCTGGCACGCGGGGTGAACAACGTCACCGGCATCGACCGCCCCGTGCCGCGCCCGGTGGAACTGCAGCCGCAGCCCTGGGTGCAGTCGCTGGCCGAGAGCTTCGGCTGGTCGGTCTCGCAGACCGCCTCGGTGGTCTCGGGGCTGGGCTATTCGGTGCTGTTCCTGATCGTGCTGGGCATCCTGATCTGGCTGGCGGAACGGGCGCTCAACTCGCCCTGGGGGCGGATGATGCGCGCCATCCGCGACAATGAGGTCTCGGCCCGCGCCATGGGCAAGGACGTGACGCGCCGCCACCTGATGATCTTCGTGCTGGGCTCGGGCGTCTGCGGACTGGCGGGCGCGATGATGGTGTCGATGGACGGCCAGCTGACGCCGGGCAGCTACGAGCCGCTGCGCTTCACCTTCCTGATCTGGGTGATGGTGATCGTGGGCGGCTCGGGCAACAACTGGGGCTCGGTGCTGGGGGCGTTCGTGATCTGGTTCCTGTGGGTGCAGGTCGAACCGGCCGGACGCTGGGTGATGGAGACCATCACCTCGGGCATGGATGTCGGCTCCGATCTGCGCCGCCACCTGCTCGATTCGGCGGCCTACATGCGGCTGCTGACCATGGGCGTGGCACTCCTGCTGATGCTGCGCTTCGCGCCGCGCGGGCTGATCCCCGAGCGATGACAGCGCGATGACAGCGCGATGAACCCGGCCGCCTGCGCCATCCTGCTGCCCGCTGCCGGCGCTTCGAAGCGGATGGGCGGGACGGACAAGCTGGTGCAGACGGTCGGGGACGTGCCGCTCTTGCGCCGCGTTGCCAGCCGCGCCCTTCGGGCCAGCGCCCGGGTCGCCGTCACACTCCCCCCCGACGCCCCGGCGCGCGTTGCCGCCCTGTCCGGGCTGCAGGTCAAACTGATCGAGGTCGCGGATGCCACCGAAGGCATGGCCGCATCGCTGCGCGCAGGCGCGACCTGGGCACAGAAACTGCCCATTGCCGCGCTGATGATCGCCCTGCCGGATATGCCCGACATTACCGCCGATGACATGCGCGCGCTGATCGCCGCACAGGCGCGTCACCCGCTTCAGCCGCTGCGCGCCTGCACCCCCGCCCGCGCGCCCGGCCATCCGACGATCCTGCCGCGCGCGCTGCTGGCAGAGTTGCGCGCCCTCAAAGGCGACACCGGCGCGCGCGCCCTGCTCAAAGCGCACCCGCCCCGGCTGCACCCGCTGGCCGGTCAGCGCGCGCTGACCGATCTCGACACACCCCGCGACTGGGCCGCCTGGTCTGCCCGCACCTGACGAGCCGCACATCCCCACGGCGCATGTCTGTGCCCATTTTCTTGCCAGAAATACTCAGATTGCGACCGACCGGTACCTTCGCATCGGAACGGGGCGCTTCCCGGCCCACGCGACCGGGCCCACAGGCGCCTTCGGAGCGTGCAGGGGCGGGTGGGGTGGGCACGCTCCGAGGGCGCTCTCGGGCGATCTGCGCGCGCGCGGGCCGGACGCGATCACCCGGCGCCTGTCTCAGACACCCCGCATCGGCCCCGCACGCCGCGCGCGCAATTCCGGGCGGTGCTGGGCCAGCCAGTACGCCGTCAGCACCAGCGGGCCATTCACCACTTCGCCCGACGCGATCAACTCCATCAGCCGCGCGAAGGGCAGCACATGGCTGCGGATGTCCTCGGCCTCGCCCTCGACCCCGGCGACCCCGGTCACACCATCGGGCAACTCACACAGCGCCACGAACTGATACAGGAACTCCGTCACCGCCGCCGGCGAGGGATAGCAATTCGCGACCGAAAGCAGCGCCTCGGGGGACAGGTCCAGCCGCGCCTCCTCGAACGCTTCGCGCGCGGCGGACTCGGCGGGGCGCTCGCCAGGGTCGATCCGCCCGGCAATGGGTTCGAGCGACCAGGCATTGCGCGCACCCCGCACCCATGGCCCGTAGCGGAACTGCTCGACCACAAGCACGCAGTCGCGGCCCGGATCATAGGGCAGAACGGTCACGGCATCGGCCATCACCAGCGCAGCGCGGCGGACCTCCCGGCTCCAGCTTCCGTCGAAACGACGGAACTGCAACGCGTCCTCGGCCACTGCGAAATACCCCGCATAGGGCCGCGTCTCGGATAGCGGGCGGATGGCCTCGCCCGACCAGTCGCCCCGCAGCGCTGCGGGCGCCGCCTCGGTCCGCGCGCGCAGATGCGAGGCCGCATGGGCCAGCGCCATCGGATAGCGCAGGCGCAGCGTTGCGGGTGGGTGCGCGCGCGACAGGGCGGCAATCTCGGCCCAGGCCAGCGCCTCGGCCCCGGCATGCCGCGCCTGCCAGTCAGCGAAATCCCAGCCCGCGCCCGTCCCCTCTGCGCTGCAAAGATAGGCCCGCGCCGGAACCGGCCCTGCGGGTCCGCGCGCATCGACGCGGATCGCGCGCGCGCCGCGCAGGCCGAGATAGAGCTCCAGCCGCGCCTGCGCCGCCGCGTCGGGGTGCAGCAACTCGCCCGCGAGTGCAGCGCCGGGCGCTGCGCGCAGATGCGCGCCATCAGCCGGGTCCGCCGCGGCGCAACGCGCGTGGTCGGGCAGCGCCGCCGCCTCCGCGCGCAGCCCCGCGCCCAGCACGGCGTCGCGCAGCGCAACGTCGCGCAGACGCCCGAAGACAAAGATCGGCTGCGCTTGCGTCAATCGAAACGGCGCCGCTCGGCCAGGTGGAACACCAGCGTGACAAGAACCGTGATCGCCAGCGCCAGCCCCAGCAGAAGCGAGAGGAAGCCCAGGTCGGACATGCGCGTCAGGTGATCGATCGAGATCACGAAAATCCCCTCGAACGCGTCGTCCAGCGTGCGGTAGCGCCGCGCGTAGCCCATCGTGAAGGCGTTGTAGAAGCCCAGCAGGATCAGCGACAGGATCAGCGTGAGAAGGTAGCCCTGCACCACGATGAAGAAATTGCGCAACGCCCCTGCCCCGAGGCGCGGCCCAGCGTATTTCCAGCCGACCGCTGCGGCGACCAGCGCCACGAAGATGATCCCCGAGATCGAGCGCGGTGGCTCGTCATAAAGCAGATGGTAGCGCGTTCCGGCATAAAGGACGGCCAGTCCGAGACCGAGCGTCGCGGCAAGGCGGGTAAGTGTGGGCATTGCGGGCTCGTTCTTGAGTGCTTGCCAGGCACGATACGCGCACAGCGCCGCGCAGGCAATAACGCGGCGCGGCCCGCTCAGCGCGCGGGGCGCTGCACCACGAGTTGTGTGACATCGCAGACACCGCTGTGGAAGGCCCCGGCGCAGGAGGTCAGGTAATACTCCCACATCCGCTTGAAGCGGGCGTCATAGCCAAGCGCGGCGATTTCGGGCCAGCGGGCCTGGAACACCTCGTTCCAGCGCCGCAGGGTCTGGCTGTAGCTCTCGCCGAAATCATGCGTGGCGCGGAACTCCAGCCCCTGCGCCTCGGCCACGCGGCGCACCGGACCGGGCGCGCCCAGCATGCCGCCGGGAAAGATGTATTTCTGGATGAAATCGACGTAAGACCGGTAGCTGGGAAAGCGCATGTCCGGCACCATGATGATCTGGATCGCCGCCTGCGCGCCGGGCTTGAGCCGGTCGCGCACGGCCTTGAAATAACGCGGCCAGTAGCGCTCGCCCACGGCCTCGAACATCTCGATCGAGGCGATGCCGTCATATTCCCCGCGCGTGTCGCGGTAGTCCTGCATGCGGATTTCGACCTGCCCCGACAACCCCGCGCGGGCAATGCGCTGGGCCGCGTAGTCATGCTGCGCCTGGCTGATGGTCAGCCCGGTGACGCGCAGCCCCCGCTGGCCTGCGGCGTATTCGGCAAAGCCCCCCCATCCGCAGCCGATTTCCAGCACGTGATCGCCCGGGCGCACCCCCAGCCGGTCCACCATCGCGGCGTATTTCGCTTCCTGTGCGGCTTCCAGGCTTTCCTGCCCGGTGGCAAACAGCGCCGAGGAATAGGTCATGCTCTCATCGAGCCAGAGCGCATAGAAGTCATTGCCCAGATCGTAATGCGCCGCGATGTTGCGCCGCGCTTGCGCCTTCGAGTTGCGCCGCAGCCAGTGGCGCAGCCGCTCGAGCACGCGGACAAGCCGCGTGGCCAGCACCTCGTCATAGAGCGCGGGGTTGTCGTCATTGACCAGATCCATCAGCGCCTGCAGGTCGGGTGTGCTCCATCCGCCCTCCATGTAGCTTTCGGCAAAGCCGAGATCGCCGTCGCGCAGCAGCCGGGCAAAGAAGTCGGTGTCGCGGATGTCGAGGCGCGCGACATGCCCGGGCAGCTTGCCCTCGACACGGAAGACGCGCCCGTCGGGCAGGCCGACATCCAGCCGCCCCTTGTTGATCCGCTGGGCAAGGGCAAAGGCCTGCCGGAAATACCGCGGCAGTCCGTCCTGCCCGTCCAGCTGCGTGATCACCCCGTCGCTCATGTCCGTCTCACTTTCAAGATCGCGCATTATCCTACTGCTCTTCTGCTAGATGTTCACGCGCTTTATAGGCTTCGAGGGCGCGCGCACGGCCCTCGCCCAGCGCCACAATCGGGTCGGGGTAGTCCATATCCGGCGCCAGCCCCCAGGAACGCGGGCAGGAGCGGAAGAAATCAAGCGCGCTTTCGGGCGGGTTGTCGGAGAACTCGGCCAGCCAGCGGCGGCGGTAGCTGCCGTCGCGGTCGAATTTCGCGGCCTGCGTGTCGGGGTTGAAAATGCGGAAATAGGGCGAGGCGTCGGGGCCTGATCCGGCGACCCACTGCCAGCCCATCGCATTCGCAGCCGGGTCCCAGTCCACCAGGCATTCGGCGAACCAGTCCTGACCAACGCGCCAATGCGTCAGCATGTGCTTGGTCAGATAGCTGCCCACCAGCATCCGCGCGCGGTTGTGCATCCGCCCCGTCACGTAAAGCTCGCGCATTGCCGCATCGACGATTTCGATACCCGTGCGACCCTGTTTCCAGCGCAGGACCGCCTTGGTCTCGTCCTTCCACGGAAAGTTCTCCCAGCCCGCGCGCCAGCTTTTGCGGGTGATATGGGGCGTGTGATAGACCAGATGATAGGCGAATTCGCGCCAGACGACTTCCTTGAGGAAATCCTCAGCGCCCGGCTTGCCATCGGCCATCGCGCGCTGTCCGGCGTCCCACAGCGCAAGCGGGCTGATCTCGCCATGGGTCAGGTTTTCGGACAGGCCCGAGGTGGCGTCCTGCCCCATCTGGTCGCGGGCCGTGCCATACGCGGCGATCCGGTCACGCGCGAAGCTCGCCAGCCGGGCCTGCGCAGCCTCTTCGCCCACGCTCAGATAGGGGCGCACCACCGCCGCCCCGCGATCCATCGCGCGGCCCATCTGCCAGTCGTCCAGCGCCGCGCTTTCGGGCCAGGCGTCCGGGACGCGCAGCGCGCTTGGCGCGGGGCAGCGGGCGGGCACCTCGCGGTCGCGCACGGCTTTCCAGAAGGGGGTGTAGACCTGGTAGAACTTGCCCGAGCCCGTCTCGACCTGCCACGGCTCGAACATCAGATGGCCGCGAAAGCTGCGCGCCTCGATCCCGTGCTCGCGCAGCGCGGCCTTGACTTCGGTGTCGCGGGCGACCTGATCGGGGTCGTATTGGCGCGACCACCAGACGGCCCCGGCCCCGGTCTCGCGCACCAGATCGCGCAGCGTGTCGAGCGCGCGGCCCCGGCGGAGGATCAGCCGCGTGCCGATCCCGTCCAGCCGGTCCGCGAACGCCGCCACGCCAAGGCCGAGGCGCCATTTCGGCGCGGCGCCAAGGTCTTCGACAACCTCGTCATGCAAAAATACCGGGATGACGGGTCGGCCCGTCCCTTGCGCGGCGTGCAGGGCGGGGTGATCGCTCAGGCGCAGATCGCGCCGGAACCACAGAATAATCGGAGAGGCGTCACTCACCTGCGCTTGCCTGTCTTGACCTACAGCACGGCATCTAGCGCATCGCACAGGCGGTCAAGCTCGCCCGCGCTGGTGTAGTGCACGAAGGACACACGCAACACGCCATGCTCGGGCGCGATGCCCTGCGCGGACAGCGCCCGGTCGGCGTAGAAACTGCCGCCGCCCGCCATGATGCCATGCGGCGCCAGCGCCTCGGCCAGCGCGCGGCCGGGGAGGCGATGCGCCAGCGCCACCGTGGGCGCACGCGCCCCCGCCTCCTCGGGGCCGAGCAGGCGGATGCCGTTCCTGCCGCGCAGATGGCCCAGCAGCCGCGCCAGCAAGCCGGTCTCATGGTCGCGCATCAGGTCATGGACCGCGCCCGCGCGCCGCGCCGGGCTGTCGCCCCGCGCATCGGGGAAGTGATGCGCATGCAGCGCGTCGATGTAATCGGCCATGCCCGCGCAGGCGGCGATCTGCGCGTGGTCGGGGCCCGCCGGGGTGAAGCGCTTATAGGCGACATCGGCGTTGAAATAATGCGCCTGATTGGGCAGCGCCTCGGCCAGTGCGCGACGCAAGACCATCAGCCCCTGATGCGGCCCGTAGGTCTTGTAGGCCGAGAACAGATAGATATCCGCCCCCAGCGCGGCCACATCGGGCAACCCGTGCGGCGCATAGGACACCCCGTCGACGCAGGACCAGATGCCCGCCGCACGCAAGCGCGCGCAGATCTCGGCCACCGGGTTCACCGCACCCACCACGTTCGAGCAATGCGGAAAAGCGACCAGCCGCACCCGGTCGTCGATCAACGCCCACAACGCCTCGGGGTCCAGATGCCCGCTCTCGGGGTCGAGCTTCCACTCGCGCACGGTGATCCCGCGCGCTTCCAGCCGCCGCCAGGGGCCGGAATTGGCCTCATGGTCCTGATCGGTGACGATGATCGCATCGCCCGGCCCCAGCATCTCGCCAAAGGCCTGCGCCAGCACATAGGTGTTGGCGCTGGTCGAGGGGCCGAAGCTCAACTCGTCCGGGGCGACCCCCAGCATTGCCGACAGCCGGTCGCGCGCCTCGTCCATCTCGGCCCCGCCAGCCTGTGACGCCGCATACGCCCCGTAAGGCTGCACCTTGCGCGTGCGGTAGAAGCGCGTCAGCCGCTCGATCACCGGCGCGCAGGTGTACGAGCCGCCCGCATTCTCGAAGAACGCCTGACCTGCGAGGCCTGGTTCGGCAAAGGCCGGGAAGCGGGCGCGGACGAATTCGATATCAAGGGCTTGGGTCATGTGCGGGTCATCCGGGGTAAAAGTCGCGCCACCCTGCCCGCTCGCGCCGCGCGGCGCAAGCCTCAGCCCGAGCCGAGGATCACCTGCACGTAGTGGCGCGTCTCGGCATAGGGCGGGATGCCGCCATGCTGCTCGACCTTGCCGGGTCCTGCATTGTAGGCCGCCAAGGCCAGCCGCCAGTCGCCAAAGCGGTCATACATCATGCGCAGATAGCGCGCGCCGCCCTCGAGATTCTGCTGCGGGTCGGTCGGGTCCACGCGCAACAGCTGCGCGGTGCCGGGCATCAGCTGCGCCAGCCCGATGGCGCCCTTGTGCGACACCGCCTGCGGGTTCCAGCCGCTTTCCTGCTGGACCAGCCGCAGGAACAGATCCTCGGGGATATTGTGTGTGCGCGCAGCGGCGCGGGCAACTTCGAGATAAGCCCCCCGATAGCGACCGGAATAGCGCGGGACCGCAGGCGCAGCATCATCCTTGCCGGCATTGGGCAACAGCCGCGCAGAGCGTGAATACTGTTCGGACATGCGCCCGTCGATCACCCGGCTGGCGGATCGAATGGTGTCGAGCCGCGAGTTCGACCCGCTGTTCGACAGGTTGAGCCCCTGCGCAAGGGCGCCCCCTGCCGGCAGGGCCAAGCTTGCCCCCAAAGCGATTGCGAATAGCCTGCGCATGGTCTGTGTCTGTCCCGGAAGGTTGTTTGTGACAGCATACCCTGCCCGGGGCGTCTTTTCCAGTGCGGGATGCCGCCTCGCCGCTTGCGTGGGGTTGCGCGGCTTAATTGCGCGTTTACCATGGCTGTGCGATTAAGACGGCAGAGGCGAGTCGGCCCTGGAGAGCGGGGCCGCACCTAACAGCAAGGAGCGCAGCATGGCAGGGTCCGTCAACAAGGTCATCCTCATCGGCAATCTGGGCCGCGACCCCGAAGTGCGCAGCTTCCCCGATGGCGGCAAGCTGTGCAATCTGCGCATCGCGACCTCGGAACGCTGGCGCGACCGCAATTCGGGCGAACAGCGTGAACGCACGGAATGGCACAATGTCGTGCTGCGCGGCGACGGGCTGGTGCGCGTGGCCGAGCAATATCTGCGCAAGGGCTCCAAGGTCTATGTCGAGGGCACGCTGCAGACCCGCAAATGGCAGGATCAGTCCGGCCAGGACCGTTATTCGACCGATGTGGTTGTCGCCGGGATGGGTGGCGTCCTGACCATGCTCGACGGCCGCGGCGACGGTGGCAGCGGCGGCGGTGGCGGCTATGGCGGCGGGCAGGACTCGGGGTATGGCAACGACCGCCGCTCGGCCCCCGCGGGCCCTGCCGACATGGATGACGAGATCCCCTTCTGACACCGCTTGACCTGCCCGTGGGCGCAGGGTAATCCGGCAGCGTTGCGGGTGTAGCTCAATGGTAGAGCAGCAGCTTCCCAAGCTGACGACGAGGGTTCGATTCCCTTCACCCGCTCCAGCCCCCACCTTCCGACCAGCTTGCCGCGCGCTTGCGATGCGCCCGCGCCCGCATTGTCGCAATGACGATAGCGACCGGATGCCCCCGCGCATTCCGCAACGGCCTTGGGCAATCCCGCTGTCGGCTCGCCGCGATCATGCGCCTTCGCTGCGAAATCGGCACGCGAACAGGCGTTTCGTACCCTATCCGTGGCAAACCCGTCTGCCTGTCGATCCCGCGCCGAGGGTGGCGTCATGCGCCCCGAGGATCATCTCCATCGGCCGGGGCCTCAAGATGGGGATGTGGCAGAGCCTGTAGCCTCCGCCCTCCCGCCGCGCGTGCCGGAATTCGCGTGGAGGCGCGCCTCGCCCGGTCAAGCGGTGATCCCCAGGCGGAATGCCGGGGTCAGCGCCGCAACGACCTGATCCGCGCCTGGTCGAGCCGCGTGGAGGCGCCCGCCGCGTCATAGGGCGCGCGGAAAGTGAAGGCTTCGGGCGAGGCGCCGTGATCGTGCAAATGCTCCAGCCGCCGCGCCCCCTGTGCCCAGACCGGATGACCCGCACCCTTGTGCCACCACAGAACCAGCGGGGGCCATTTCCCTGCGCGAAACCACATAGGCCCGCGCCTCATCGCCTGCCGATGCAGCCCGGAATAGCTGAAGGCGAAAGGCGCCTCGATATCCGTCCACAGCGACAAGGTGGCAGGCGACCAGCCGTCGCCGCGCGCGACATGGAATCGCGGATAGACCTCACGCCCCCAGGACGACGCGTCCCCGTCCGACACATAGCCCGAGCGGGCAATCAGCCCCGGCGCCCGGTCGGCGGCGGCCATCACCGGGGCGCCCAGATCATGAACCCGCGATCGGACGAATCATCCGCCGGTCTGAGGAACATGCCATGGGTGCAAAGCGCGACGGGCACAGGTCGCTCCATCTCCGGACGCGGCCTAGCCCCGCTCCTTCAGCAGCCGCCGCTTCTGCTTGTCCCAGTCGCGCTTGGCCTCGGTGGCGCGCTTGTCGGCCACCTTCTTGCCCTTCGCCACGGCGATCTTCAGCTTCACCAGCCCGCGATGGTTGAAATACATCACCAGCGGCACCAGCGTCATGCCCTGCTTGGCCACAGCCGCCCAGAGCCGCGCCAATTCGCGCTTCGAGGCCAGCAGCTTGCGCCGCCGCCGTTCCTCATGCCCCCATGTCCGCGCGGGCGCGTAGGGCGCGATGTAGGAGTTGACCAGCCACAATTCGCCATCCTCGACAGTGGCATAGCTCTCGGCGATGTTGGCTTTGCCCTCGCGCAGCGCCTTGACCTCCGAGCCCATCAGCATGATCCCGCATTCGAGATCGGACTCGATGGCGTAATCGAAACGCGCGCGCCGGTTCTCGGCGATGACGCGGTAATTGGTCTCGGAGTCCTTGGCCATGCGTGCCAGATAAGGGGGCGCGATGCGGCTGTCTAGGGCTTCAGCCGCACCTGCATGGCATTGCCAGCAGATTTGCGCAGTTCGAAACACCCTGCCCGCGCGACCAACTCGCTGAGTTTCGCGCAGCCATAATTGCGGCTGTCGAAGTCGGGATTGGCCGAGACGATATACTGCCCCAGCGGCCCCAGCGAGAACCACTCGTCATCCGTGTCGATGGCCTGCATCGCCGCCTTGATCAGCGGCACCGCCTGCGCGGGCGAGGCCTTGCTGCCCTTGGCCTGTGTATCGGGCGCGGCCTCGGGCAGCAGGTTCTCGACGAAGATGAACCGCTTGCAGGCCTTGCGGAACGCCTCGGGCGTCTTCTGCTGGCCGATCCCGTAGACATCCAGCCCCTGCTCGCGGATGCGGCTTGCCAGCCGGGTGAAATCGCTGTCCGAGCTGACCAGCACGAAGCCGTCGAAGCGCCCCGAATGCAAGAGATCCATCGCGTCGATCACCAGCGCGATATCCGACGAATTCTTGCCGACCGTATTGGCGGGCTGATGGTGCGGCACCAGCCCCAGCCGCGGCAGAACATCCTGCCAGCCCGCCATCTGCCCGCGCGAGAAATCGCCGTAGATGCGCCGCACCGACGCCTCGCCCAGACCGGCGATCTCGTCAAAGATCGCCTCGGCCCAGCGGGGTGAGCTGTTATCCGCGTCGATCAGAACTGCCAGCAATGGGATCCCTGCCCGCGCCATGCCCTCTCCTCTGCCTGTTCACCACTGTGCATGCAGGGCGTCGCCGCCCTGCCGGACCGCACCGCAAGGGCGGGCGCTGCAGCCCCCTGCCGTCACTTTGCGCGGTCTTTCCTGCTTCATCTTTGCTGATATATCCCGGGGGGTGCGGGGGCTGCCCCCGCCATATCGCACTGTAACCGCAGGACTGATATCGGCCGGGATCGCGCGTGTAAAGGAACCGTTGCGCGGCCGCAGCGCCCCTTCCTGCCGCAATCGCGTGAAGTGGGCAGCACAGGACGGCTTTCCGCGCGTCATCGTGATCTGCACGCGGTTGATCCGCGGGCTGCGCCGCGCGACCCTTCAGCGGCTGTGCTCCAGTGATGGGCGATGCCTCACGACAGGGCTGGCAGCACTGCGCGCGCTTTGGCCCGTCAGGGCGCAGACAGGTCAGAAGGGGACGCAAAGCTGTCCCTGCGAGGCGATCATGAGGCGGCGGGGCAACCAGTCCATGCGCAGGGACCATGCGAACCAGACCGGCGACGCCACCATGCGTGGCAGGGCGCTGCCTGTCAGCCACTGGCCTCCCCTCGGTCATCGGCGCGCGGCGCAGGGTGGCAGGGTGCGTGCGATCCGCCACCGCAGCGCCGCCGGGTGGGCGTCATGACCGGCGCGGTTGCCGGAGCCCTGGTGGCGCTGGCGGGGCTCGGGCTCGCCGTTCTGATCGGCCGCACGCTCGGCAATCGCTGGCGTGACTGGATTCTCGGCGGCGTCATCGGGGGCTGCGGGGTGGGCGCGTTGCAGATCGCGGGCTTCACCGACCTCGGCATCGGCTGGACGGCTGTGGCGCTGGTGGTCTATGGCGCGCTCGCAGGCGCGGTCTGTGCGGCGGCCAGCAGGCGATGAGGGGCTGATCTCGCGCTTCGGCAAGCTGGTGCCGTGGTCACGACGCTCACAGCATCGCAACAGCCCGCAAGGTTGATGCAGAGCAAGGCGCGGGCGGTTTTCGCGCTGTATGCTGTGCCTCTGGAGAGGAGGCACCGATGATCAACGAAAATGACATTCTGGACATGACCGGGCTGACGCGCGCGCAGATCGACGCGATTGCCGCGCATGAGCATATCGACATAGTGAGCGCGGCAGAGATGGGGGAGTATCTGCTGCACATCCATCACGGACCGCAGCGTGTGCAGGCGATGATCTGCGATGATATCGCGGAGGCGCTGCATGCCGATGATCTGCCCCGTGCGCGCGGCCTCTATGTCGCTCTCAAGACGTTTCTGGCGGACCACCCGGAGGCGCTGCGCGGCAACGGCTGATGCCGCGTGCCGACGTCGGCAAGAGTGCCCGCTCGGGGAGGCCCACCCACGCCGCCCACCTCCCGCTCGCGGGCGCTCGCCCCCGTTCCGGGGGCGGGGCGTTACAGCCAGGGCCGGAACAGGTCGTGCAGCGTGGCGGCGTTGCTCTCGAGGTCATGCTTCGCGATCACCCGTGCGCGCCCGGCCTGACCCATCGCGGCCAGGCCGTCGGGCGGGGTGTCCATGCAGGCGCGCATGGCCCGCGTCAGGCCTGCGATGTCCCCCGGGGGCACCAGCCAGCCGCAATCCGCATCGACCAGTTCCGGGATGCCCGCGACCGGCGTGGTGATGACCGGGCGGCCGGCCGCCAGTGCCTCCATCAGCACGATGGGCAGGCCTTCGGCGAAGCTCGGCAGTACCAGCGCGCGCGCTTGCGCAAGCGCCGCCTGCACTGCGGCGTTGTCGGCCCAGCCGCGCAGGCTGACCTGCGCGGCAAGCCCGTGGCGGGCGATCGCGGCCTCGACCTCGGCGCGGCTTTCGCCATCGCCGATCAGAATCAGCCGCGCGGCGGGATGGGTCTCGGCCAGCCCCGCCATCGCCGCGACAAGCAGGGTCTGCGCCTTTTGCGGGCACAGCCGCCCGACACAGACGAACGGCGCATCGGGCGCGGGCGGCGGGGCGGGTGCGGCCCCGGGTGGCACGCCGCAGCGGACCACATGGGTCTTGTCCCACACGCCCATCCCCCCCGCGAGCGCCAGCCGCGTGCGGGCAAAATGGCTGATCGCGACAGCAAAGCGCGCTTCATGGAGTTTCAGCGCCAGGGACGCGGCCTCGGGGTCGCGGAACTCGTCGGGGCCATGCGCGGTGAAGGACCAGCCCGGCCCGCCCAACCGCGCGCAGATCAGCGCCACGGCGGCCGTGTTGGTCGAGAAATGCGCGTGGATGTGGCGCAGGCCGCGCGCCTGGCGTTTCAGCTCCACCGCCTCGAGCAGATAGGCGAGGTGACGCACCAGCGCGCCCGGCCCCGCATTGCGCCACAGCCGCCAGACCGCGCCCACCGCCCGCGCCACCCCGCGCGGGTTGCGCCCGGCTTCACGCGCAAGGCCAACCGCCAGCCGCAGCCCGCCCGGGGCCAGCAGGTAGGTGCAGGCGCGCGCCTCTTCCCGGTCGGCGGGGTCGACGAGTGGCTCGTCCCAGGGGCGCACGGCGAAGCGACGGATTTCCATCCCCTGCGCCTTGAGCGCCGCGATCTCGCGGCGGATGAAGGTCGCGCTGGTCACCGGGTAGGTGTTCATCAGATAGCCGAGCCGCATCACCGCCCCCAGACTGCGCGGCGCGACCGGCGCCTGATCCGCGCTTTGCCTAGCACCGCGCCCGGGGCGGGTAAAGCGGCAGGCGGGCTCAGTCGGCGGCGTCGCCCAGCAGCAGCGCGCGCAGACGCGCGACCGAAGCCGCCAGCAGCGCCGCATCGCCGCGCGTCTCGACATTCAGGCGCAGCACCGGCTCGGTGTTGGACGCGCGCAGGTTGAAGCGCCACTCACCCATGTCGAGGCTCAGCCCGTCGGTTTCATCCGTCGCCACGGCCTGCGGGACAAGCGCGGCGCGGACACGGGCGATGGCGGCGGGCACGTCGGGCAGCGTGAAATTCATCTCGCCCGAGGACGGGAAGGCCGCGCGGCGTTCGGCCACCAGATCGCGCAGCGCGCCCTTGCGGCTGACCAGTTCAGTGATCATCAGCCAGGGGATCATGCCGCTGTCGCAATGCACGAAATCGCGGAAATAATGATGCGCCGACATCTCGCCGCCATAGATCGCCCCGTGATCGCGCATCGCCTGCTTGATGAAGGCGTGCCCGGTGCGCGCCTGCACCGCCCGCCCACCCGCCCGCGCCACCACGTCGCTTGTGTTCCAGATCACGCGCGGGTCGTGAATGATGGTCGCCCCGGGGTCGCGACGCAGGAAGACCTCGGCCAGCAGCCCGACGACATATTCGCCGGGGACGAACGCGCCGTCATGGTCGAAGAAGAAGCAGCGGTCGAAATCACCGTCCCAGGCGATGCCGAGATCCGCCCCCTCGGCGCGGACACGCGCGGCGGTGGGCGGCTGGTTCTCGGGCAAGAGCGGGTTGGGGATGCCATTGGGAAAGCGGCCATCGGGGGCGTGGTGCATGCGGATGAAGCGCAGCGGCGCACCTTGCGCGGCAAGCGCCTCGGCGATGGCGTCGAAGGTCGGCCCGGCCGCGCCATTGCCCGCATTGACGAGGATCGTCAGCGGCCGCAGCGCGGCGATATCGACAAAGGAGAGCACACGGGCGACATAGGCGGCGCGGGCCTCTTGCGCGACGTCGCGCAGGCGGCCGCCCGGGCGCGCGGGTCCGAAATCATCGGCCTCGGCCAGCGCGCGGATACGCGCCAGCCCGGCGCGCGCATCGAGCGGCGCCGCGCCCGCGCGCACCATCTTCATGCCGTTATAGTCCATCGGGTTGTGCGAGGCGGTCACGCAGATCCCGCCATCGGCTTTGAGATGCGCCGTGGCGTAATACACCTCTTCGGTGCCCGAGAGGCCGAGCTCGAGCACCTCGACCCCCTCGGCCATCAGCGCATCGGCCACGGCCTGCGCCAGATCCGCGCTCGAGGCGCGGCAATCGCGGCCCAGCACGACACGGCGGGCATCCAGCGCGCGGGCGACGCCGCGCCCGATGCGATGCGCGATGCCGGTGTCGAGATCGACGCCCAGCCGCCCGCGAATGTCATAGGCCGTGAAGCAGGTCAGGCTCACCCCTTCGCCCCCTGCCCGCGCGCATAGACATCGTCATAGCGGATGATGTCATCCTCGCCCAGATAGCTGCCGGTCTGAACCTCGATCAGCACCATCGGCACCTTGCCCGGATTCTCCATCCGGTGACGCGCGCCCAGCGGGATGTAGACGGACTCGTTCTCGGTCACCAGCTGCTCGCGGTCGTCGATGGTGACCTTGGCGGTGCCCTGCACCACGATCCAGTGCTCGGAACGATGGTGGTGGCTTTGCAGCGAGAGCGCCGCGCCCGGGTGAACATGGATGCGCTTGACCTGAAAGCGGTTGCCGATCACCAGGCTTTCGAACCAGCCCCAGGGCCGGTGATCGACCGGCAATTCGGTCGCCTGCGCCACGCCTTGTGCCTTCAGGGCGGCGACCGCCTCCTTGACGCGCTGGGCCTCGGATTTGTGGGCCACGAGAACCGCATCCGGCGTCGCCACGGCGATGATGTCGCGCAGGCCGATCCCCACCAGCTCGACCCGGTCGCTTTCCGAGCGCAACAGCGTGTCGGCGCAATCGATGCCCGTCGCATGGGCCGAGACGACATTGCCCGCCGTATCCGGGCCGCTCTCCTGCCAGACCGCGTCCCAGCCGCCCAGATCCGACCAGCCCGCCGCATAGGGCATGACCGCAAGATTGGTCGCGCGCTCCATGATGGCGTAGTCGATCGAGATGTCCGGCGCATCGGCCCAGGGCCCCGCCGCCAGCCGCGTGAAGCCCAGGTCGCGCGCGGCGCCTGCGACCGCTGCCTCGACCGGGCCGAGACATTCGGGCGCATGGGCCCGAAAGGCCGCGATCAGGGTTTCCGCCGTGAACAGGAAGATGCCCGCATTCCACAGGAAATTGCCCGCCGCCAGCATCTCGGCGGCCCGCGCGGCATCCGGCTTCTCGACAAAGCGGGCGAGCGGCTGCGGGATGCTGGCCGCGGCCTGGGCGCCGGGGGCGAGTTCGAGGTAGCCATAGCCCGTCTCGGGCCGGTCTGGGGTGATGCCGAAGGTCACCAGATCGCCCGCCCGCGCCCGGGGCGCGGCGGCCCGCACCGCCGCGCGGAAGGCATCCGCGTCGGGGATGACATGATCCGAAGGCGCGACCAGCATCAGCGCCCGCGGATCCTCGGCCGCGAGCGACAGCGCCGCCGCCAGCACGGCAGGCGCGGTGTTGCGGGCCGCCGGCTCGATCAGGATAGCGCGCGGCGCGATTTCGCAGGCGGCAAGCTGTTCGGTCACGATAAAGCGGAAATCATTGCCGGTGACGACGGTCGGTGCGGCGAAGCCCGCCCCCGACAGCCGCATCGCCGCCGTCTGAAACAGGCTTTCCGCGCCGGTGATCCGGGCGAACTGCTTGGGGTAGGATTTGCGCGACAGCGGCCAAAGCCGCGTGCCGGACCCGCCACAAAGCAGAACGGGATGAATCTTGCTGGTCATCGGAGAACCCTGATTTGTCTGCCGCGCGCCGTCGCGCGCGCCTTCGGCATACCATTCCTGCGCGCGGCGTGCATCCTCTGCTGCCGCAGCTTTGCGGCCACCTGCACCACGGCGTCCGAGCGAGGGCCGATGACTGCCGCACGATTCAGCAGGACCGGAAATTTGCCCGCGCCCGGCGGCCCCGGCTTCACTTGCCTGTTGCCAATTTGCGCGCGGCAAGTTTATTGTCGAAGGACGACAAGTTTTATGGGCAAATTTGGCGAGTTAGAACTGGTGTCGGCCTCGAAGATCCGGAATATGGAAGAATTCGCCGCCGTGAGCGGGCTCTCGCGCCCGACGGTTTCGAAGTATTTCCAGGACCCGGGCAGCGTGCGCCCATCGACCCGCCAGCGGATCGAATCGGCGCTCGAGCAGTATGACTACCGGCCCAACATCTTCGCCATGAACCAGAACCGCAAGTTGACGAAGATCGTCGGCATCGTGGTGCCCTATCTCGCCGACCCGTTCTTCGCCGAGATCGCGCGCAAGCTAGAGCGGCGCTGCATCGACGCAGGCTTCTGGCCGATACTGTTCTCGTCGCATGGTCAGCAGGCGCTGGAGAACGAGATCCTCGAAAGCCTGCGCGTGCTCAAGCCTGCGGGCGTGTTGCTGGCACCACTGGGACGGGCGTCCGACCGGGGCGCGGTCGAGCGGTTCTGCGCGGCCGTGCCGACTGTCCTTTTCGACAGCAATATCGACGGGGTTGGGCAGGTCTTCATCGGTTCGGACAATACTGATTTCGTTGACCAAAGTGTCGATTACCTGACCCGAACGGGTGAGCCGCCCGTGTTTTTCGAGATGCGCACCCCCGCCAACCCGAATGCCAACAAGCGCCGCCATGCCTATGTCGCGGCGATGGAGCGGCTGGGGCTGGAGCCGCAGATCATCCAGGTCGAGGGGGAAGGCTGGGACTTCGAGCGTATCGGCTATGAGGGCGGCATCCGCGCGATCGAAAAGCGGCAGATCGGCACCGACACGGTGTTGTGCAGCAATGACCGGCTGGGCCTTGGGTTCATGGCGGCCTGTTTCGCCAAGGGGCTTTCGGTCGGCCACGGCAAGGCCCACGCCTTGCGCGTCATGGCCCATGACGACCACCCCTTCGCGCGCTTTTCCTGCCCGCCACTGACCACAGTGGCGCATGACTACGACTCGGTGTCGAATCGGTCGGTCGAAACGCTGTTCGACATGATCGAGCAGGGGATGCCGACGGGCGACCGGCAGGAAATCCTGTTTAAGACCAAGCTTATACTTCGTATGTCCGCCTAAACTTGCCGCGCGTAAAATTTTTATTGACCGCGGGGGACCTTCGTGGCTAACCTGACGTTACGTTCACATCGTTCAGGGAGGACTCAGATGGAACTTCGCAAGACGTTCGCGTCAGCCACCGCGCTGTCGCTGGTCATGGCATCGGGGGCGGTTGCCCAGGAGCTGACGATCGCCACCGTCAACAACGGCGACATGATTCGCATGCAGGGGCTGAGCAGCGAATTCACCGAAGCCACGGGCATCGAGCTTGAATGGGTGATCCTGGAGGAAAACGTGCTGCGCCAGCGCGTCACGCAGGACATCGCCACCAGCGGCGGGCAGTTCGACATCATGACCATCGGCATGTACGAGGCCCCGATCTGGGCCGAGCGCGGCTGGCTGGTCTCGCTTGACGGGCTGCCCGAGGAATACGACGTCGACGACATCCTGCCCGCCATGCGCGCGGGTCTTTCGTTCGAAGACAGCCTCTATGCGGCGCCCTTCTACGGCGAGAGCTCGATGGTGATGTATCGCACCGACCTGATGGAGGCCGCCGGGATGGAAATGCCCGAGGAGCCCACCTGGGATGACATCGCCGCTGCCGCCGCCGCGATGCATGGCGACGGTGTGAACGGCATCTGCATGCGTGGCCGTGCGGGCTGGGGCGAGAACATGGCCTTCATCACCACGGTCGCCAACTCCTTCGGTGCGCGCTGGTTTGACGAGGACTGGAACCCGCAGCTCGACAGCCCCGAGTGGCTGGAGGCCGTGACCTTCTACAACGATCTGATCCAGAACTACGGTCCCCCGGGTGCTGCCAATAACGGCTTCAACGAGAACCTGACCCTGTTCCAGCAGGGCCGCTGCGGCATGTGGATGGACGCCACGGTGGCGGCCAGCTTCGTGACCAACCCGGATGAATCGGTCGTGGCCGACAGCGTGGGCTTCGCGCTGGCGCCGAACAAGGACGGCGTGGACCGCCGCGCAAACTGGCTCTGGGCCTGGGCGCTGGCCATTCCGGCAGGCACCCAGCAGGAAGAGGCCGCGATGGAGTTCATCAACTGGGCGACCTCGAAAGATTACCTGGAGCTGGTGGCCGAGCGTGAGGGCTGGGCGAACGTGCCCCCGGGCAGCCGCACCTCGCTCTACGAGAACCCGAACTATGCCGAAGTGCCCTTCGCCGACATGACGCTGCGCTCGATCAACGCGGCGGACCCGAACAACCCGACGGTCGATCCGGTGCCCTATGTCGGCATACAGTTCGTGGCGATCCCGGAATGGTCGGGCATCGGCACATCGGCCGGGCAGGAGTTCTCGGACATGGTGGCCGGTCGCCAGACGCCGGAGGAAGCGCTGGTGCGTGCTCAGGCGCTGGTGCGGGATGAAATGGAGGCTGCGGGCTACTGAAACCCGCAGCGCACGCAGAGGGGCGGGCCTTCGTCCGCCCCTCTGATCGTTTCCGACACGCCCCGATCCTGTCCGCTATCTTCGGCAGGCGTTGCTTGCTTCTTTGAAAGGCCAGTGCCATGTCCACCAAGGCATCGCGTTTCTCTGCGCGGCTGATGCTGGCACCTGCGGTCATCCTGCTTCTGGCATGGATGCTGGTGCCGCTCACCATGACGCTCATCTTCTCGTTCCAGCGTTTCCTGCCGCTGCGCGGTGGCTTTCAGGGCTGGGTCGGGTTCGAGAATTACATCCGCTTCGTCAATTCCAGCGCCTTCTGGCCCGCCGTGCAGACGACGATCATCATCGTCGGCGGTGTGCTGCTGATCACGGTCATCCTCGGCATTCTGCTGGCGATCCTGCTGGATCAGCCGATGTGGGGGCAGGGTGTCGTGCGGATCATGGTCATCGCGCCGTTCTTCGTCATGCCGACAGTGACGGGCCTGGTGTGGAAGAACATGTTCATGGACCCGAATAACGGGCTTCTGGCCTATCTCTGGCGATTCTTCGGGGGTGATCCGGTGGTGTGGCTGTCGGATGTGCCGGTCTTGTCGATCATCCTGATCGTGTCTTGGCAATGGCTGCCTTTTGCCACGCTGATCCTGCTGACCGCGATCCAGTCTCTCGACAGCGACCAGATCGAGGCCGCGGAGATGGATGGCGCCGGGACGCTCTCGCGCTTCTGGCACATCATCCTGCCGCATCTGTCGCGCGCGATCACCATCGTGATCCTGATCCAGACGATCTTTCTGCTGGCCATCTTCGCCAAGATCTTCGTCACCACGCAAGGGTCCTTCGGCACACGGACGCTGACCTATCTGATCTTCCAGCGCGTGCTGGAAAGCCAGAATGTCGGGCTCGGCTCGGCGGGCGGGATCTATGCCGTGATCCTGGCCAATATCTTCGCGCTCTTCCTGATGCGCATTGTCGGCAAGAACCTGGATCGCTGAGGGGGGACGCATCATGGCACGCACTGTCACGGCCCAACGCAAGGCCATCAACACCGCCGTCGCCTGGGTCATCGGGCTTCTGATCTTCTTTCCGATCCTCTGGACGTTCCTGACCAGCTTCAAGACCGAGGCGCAGGCCATCGCCGATCCGCCGGTGTGGTTCTTCTTCGACTGGACGCTGGAGAATTACCGCGTGGTGCAAGAGCGGTCGAATTACACCCGCTTTCTGTGGAATTCGATCTACATCGCCGGGGGCTCGACGCTGCTGGGCATGATCGTCGCCATCCCGGCGGCGTGGTCGATGGCCTTCGTGCCGTCCAACCAGACCAAGAACATCCTGCTGTGGATGCTCTCGACCAAGATGCTGCCGGCTGTGGGTGTGCTGTATCCGATCTATCTGATCTTCATCCAGCTTGGTCTGCTGGACTCGCGCTTCGGGCTGACAATCGTGATCATGCTGATCAACCTGCCGATCATGGTCTGGATGCTCTACACCTATTTCAAGGAGATCCCCGGCGAGATCCTTGAAGCCGCGCGCATGGACGGCGCCGGGCTGCGCGAGGAGATCCTGTTCGTGCTGACGCCCATGGCGATACCGGGCATCGCCTCGACGATCCTGCTGAACGTGATCCTCGCCTGGAACGAGGCATTCTGGACGCTGAACCTGACCGCGTCGCGCGCGGCACCGCTGACGGCCTTCATCGCCAGCTATTCCAGCCCCGAGGGCCTGTTCTACGCGAAACTCTCGGCGGCCTCGACCATGGCCATCGCGCCGATCCTGATCCTGGGCTGGTTCAGCCAGAAACAACTCGTGCGCGGCCTGACCTTCGGCGCCGTGAAATAGGGGGCAACTGCTATGGGACAAATCGTTCTAGACCAAGTGACCAAGAGCTTCGGCGACATGACGGTCATCCCGCCGCTGGACCTGACCATCGAGGATGGCGAGTTCACCGTCTTCGTCGGCCCCTCGGGCTGCGGCAAGTCCACCCTTCTGCGGCTGATCGCGGGACTGGAGGATGTCACCTCGGGCTCGATCAAGATCGACGGCAAGGAAAGCGCCGCGATCCCGCCCGCGAAACGGGGGCTGGCGATGGTGTTCCAGTCCTACGCGCTCTACCCGCATATGACGGTGCGCAAGAACATCGCCTTTCCGCTGCGGATGGCGGGGCTGTCGAAGGCCGAGCAGGACAGTCGGGTGGAAAAGGCGGCCGAGGTGCTCAACCTGACCGACTATCTGGACCGCCGCCCGGGCCAGCTTTCGGGCGGGCAGCGCCAGCGCGTCGCCATCGGGCGCGCCATCGTGCGCGAACCGGCGGCGTTCCTGTTTGACGAGCCGCTGTCGAACCTCGACGCCGCGTTGCGGGTGGGCATGCGGCTGGAGATCAGCGAGCTGCACAACCGCCTCAAGACCACGATGATCTACGTCACCCACGATCAGGTCGAGGCGATGACCATGGCCGACCGGATCGTGGTGCTGCGCGCGGGCCATATCGAGCAGGTGGGCACGCCGCTGGATCTGTATCGCAACCCGCGCAACCTGTTCGTCGCGGGCTTCATCGGCTCGCCCAAGATGAACCTGATCGAAGGCGCCGAGGCCAGGAAGCATGACGCGCACACCATCGGCATCCGGCCCGAGCATATCACCGTCTCGACCGAAGAGGGTGAGTGGTCCGGCATCGTGGGCGTCTCCGAGCATCTGGGCTCGGACACGTTCTTTCACGTCCACGATACCGGGCTTGCCGACAGTGTGACGGTGCGCGCCGATGGCGAGCTTGATATCAGGCATGGCGATCGCATCTACATGACGCCGCGCCACGAGCGGATGCACAAGTTCGACGAGAAGGGGCATCGCATCGCATGACCCGGCTTGCAGGAAAGACGGCGCTCATCACCGGGGCGGCGCGCGGCATCGGGCTGGCCTTTGCCGAGGCCTATCTGCGCGAGGGGGCGCGGGTGGCGCTTGCCGATATCGACATCGACCGCGCCCGACGCGAGGCTGACAGGCTGGGCGAACACGCCATCGCCGTCGAGATGGATGTCACACGGCAGGACAGCATCGACGCCGCGGTGGGGGCCACGGTCGACGCCTTTGGCCAGATCGACATCCTGATCAACAACGCCGCCATTTTCACCGCCGCCCCCATCGCCGAGATCACCCGCGACGACTACGCCCGCTGTTTCGACATCAACGTTGCGGGCACGCTGTTCACCATGCAGGCGGTCGTGCGCCACATGATCGAACGCGGGGGCGGCGGCAGGATCATCAACATGGCGTCGCAGGCCGGGCGGCGGGGCGAGGCGCTGGTAGGGGTCTACTGCGCCTCGAAGGCGGCGATCATCAGCCTGACGCAATCCGCGGGGCTGAACCTGATCGCGCATGGCATCAACGTGAATGCCATCGCGCCCGGCGTGGTCGATGGCGAACACTGGGACGGGGTCGACGCGTTCTTCGCGAAATACGAGGGCAAGGCCCCGGGCCAGAAGAAACGCGAGGTGGGCGAGGCGGTGCCGTACGGGCGCATGGGCAGGGCAGAAGACCTGACCGGAATGGCGGTATTCCTCGCCTCGGCCGAGGCCGATTACATCGTCGCCCAGACCTACAATGTGGATGGCGGGCAATGGATGAGCTGACGCCCCTGCGCCGCGACACGCTCGACCGGCTTGCCGGGCGGGTCGCGGTGCCCGGCTACGACAGCGCGGCATTGCGGCCGGGCATCGTGCATATCGGGCTGGGGAATTTCCACCGCGCGCATCAGGCCTGGTACACGCATCGGCTGATGCAGATGGGCCTTGCGCAGGACTGGGCGATCATCGGCGCCGGGGTGCGCCCGGGCGACAGCGCGATGCGCGACCGGCTGGCCGCGCAGGACTGGCTGACCACGCTGATCGAGCTCGACCCGGCGGGCCATTCGGCGGAAGTGACGGGCGCGATGGTTGATTTCGTCCCCGTCACCGACGGTCATGCCGCGCTGATCGCGCGTATGGCCGCGCCCGATATCCGCATCGTGTCGCTGACCGTGACCGAGGGCGGCTATTTCATCGACCCGGCGACGGGCGGGCTCGATACCAGCCATCCCGAGATCGCCCATGACGCCGCCCATCCCGACACCCCGCGCACCGCCTTCGGCGCCATCATCGCCGCCCTGCGCGCCCGGCGCGCCAGCGGGGCGGGGCCATTCACGGGGCTGTCCTGCGACAATCTGCAGGGCAATGGCGCGATCCTGCGGCAAACGGTTCTGGGGCTGGCGCGGCTGTCGGATCCGGGGCTCGCCGCGTGGATCGAGGCCGAGTGCAGCTTTCCCGACAGCATGGTCGATTGCATCGTCCCTGCCACCGGCGCGCGCGAGGTCGCGCTGGCACGGGCCTTTGGCATCGCGGATGCCGCGCCGGTCACGCATGAGCGTTTTCGCCAATGGGTGATCGCCGATGAGTTCTGCGCCGGCCGCCCCGACTGGGACCGCGCGGGGGCCGTGTTTACCGACGATGTCCATGCCTATGAGATGATGAAGATCCGCATCCTCAATGGCGGGCATCAGGTGATCTGCGGCGCGGGCGAGCTGCTGGGGCTGGGCACGGTGGCAGCGACCATGGCCCATGAAGGTATCCGGGCGATGTTCCAGCGCATCGCGCATCGCGAGATCGCGCCGCATGTCGCAGCCGTGCCCGGAATGCCGGTGTCTGACTATATCGACCTGATCGCGCGCCGCTTCGCCAACCCCGAGATTCACGACACCACCCGCCGCGTGGCCTTTGACGGATCAAGTCGCCATGCCGGCTTCATCCTGCCCTCGATCCGCGATGGGCTGCAGGCGGGAACTCCGGTCGAGGGGCTGGCGCTGGTCTCGGCCATCTGGGCGCTCCACTGCGCCGGGCGGCGCGAGGACGGCTCGGTGATCGAGGCGAACGACCCGCTCTGGCCCAGCCTGCACGCCGCCGCAAAAGCCGCAAACGCCGACCCGCAGGCCTGGCTCGATCAGGTGCCGCTCTACCGCGAGGTGCGGGGCGCGCGCCGCTTTGCAGACCCGTTCTGCGCCTGGCATCGCGCCCTGCAAGACGATGGCGTGGCCGCCACCATCGCGACCTACCTTGCCCGGCAGGCCGCCTGACGGGACCTGCTGCCGATTACCGCGCATCAAGGCAGGTGTTCCCGGCGCACGCGGTCGGAGCCAAGGCGCCCTCAGGACGCGCGCAAGGGCGGGTCGGTGGGCACGGCCCAAGGGCGCCCTGGCGCGATCAGCGCGAAAACGCTGTCCCGAACTGATAAACCGCAAACCGAATGAGGCAAGCGCCCGCGCTGCTCGGCGGACATTGCGACGCCCGGCAGCGCGGCGCAGGCGCAATGGGCGGCACGCAGGACGCGTCCAGGACGATCACGCAAGCCGCGCGGGATTTAATGATTGATTCACCGCCGCATGACTGCCAGCGTCGCAAATAGCGCGCGTTTCGTCTGCGCCCGGCGCTGCGGCGTCGAGAGTTTTTTCGATTGCAGGAGGTCATCATGGAACGTCTGGCGCAGCAACTCGGGTTACGCACCAACCCGACCATCTTCTTCGTGTCTGCCGGGTTGATGATCATCTTCCTGCTGGCGCTGGTCATCGCCCCCGAGGCCATCGGCGACTTCTTCGCCGATGCGCGCGCCTGGATCGTGACCAACCTCGGCTGGTTCTTCATCATGGGCGTGAATGTCTGGCTGATCTTTCTTGTCTGGATCGCGCTCAGCAAATACGGCAACATCCGGCTGGGCGACCCGGACTCGCGGCCCGAATATTCGAACCTGTCCTGGTTCACCATGCTGTTTGCGGGCGGCATCGGCACTGTCCTGATGTTCTGGGGCGTGGCCGAGCCGATCCTGCATTTCAGCGCCCCGCCCTATGCCGACACCGAGCCGCATTCGGTCGAGGCCGCGCGCGAGGCGATGGGCTTCTCGCTCTACCATCTGGGCTTGCATACCTGGACGATCTTCACCCTGCCGGGGCTGGCCTTTGCCTATTTCATCTACCGCTACAAGCTGCCGATCCGGGTGAGTTCGGTGTTCTACCCGTTCCTGGGCGACGGCATCTACGGCCCCATCGGCAAGGCCATCGACATTGCCGCGATCCTTGGCACGCTGTTCGGGGTCGCAGTCTCCATCGGGCTGGGGACAAGCCAGATCAATGCGGGCCTGTCGGAGCTGATGGGCGTGCCTGACAGCGTGACGGCGAAGGTGATCATCATCACGGTGCTGACAGCCGTGGCCACGGCCTCGATCGTCGTGGGGCTCGACAAGGGCGTCAAGACGCTGTCGAACATCAATATCGGCATGGCGACGGGCCTGATGCTCTTCGTGCTGCTGACCGGCTCGACCGTGTTCCTGCTGCGCGGCATCATCGAGACGGTGGGCATCTATGTCTCGAACATCTTCCCGATGGCCTTCTGGAACGACATGATGGCCAGCTATGAGTCGGAGGATGGCTGGGGCTGGCAGGGCGGCTGGACCGTCTTCTACTGGGCCTGGACGGTCACATGGTCACCCTTCATCGGCATCTTCGTCGCGCGCATCTCCAAGGGCCGCACGATCCGCGAATTCGTGCTCGGTGTGCTGCTCGCGCCCTCGCTCTTCACGCTGGTGTGGTTCGCCATCTTCGGCTGGTCGGCAATGGAGATCGACGGCATCGGCGAGACCGCGCGCGCAGCCCTTGGCGACAGCGCGGGCCAGATTGCCGAGGCCGTGGGCCGTGGGCCGGAATTCGCCATGTTCGCCTTCTTCGAGAACTACCCGATGACGCAGCTCATTCAGGGCCTTGCCGTGGTGATCGTGGCGATCTTCTTCGCCACCTCGTCGGACTCGGCCTCGCTGGTGGTCGACATGCTCTGCACCGGCGACACCACGCCCGGCCCGACCCGGCAGCGGGTGTTCTGGGGCGTCTCGGAAGGGGCGGTCGCGGCCATGCTGATCGTGCTGGCGGGCGAGGCCGGGCTGGTCGCGCTGCAACAGGTGATCACGGTGGTGGGGCTGCCGATCTTCATCCTGTGCTTTGCCATGCTGTTTGCCCTCCTGAAGGCGCTTCTGACCGAGAACGTGACCGCAGCGACAGTGGGCGATCCGCCCGACCACAAGGAGTTGCGCCCCTCGCGCGACCAAGCCTGACCGGGCAAATCGCGGGACCCCGTGCCGGGAAAGACAGGCGCGCGCAGGCACAAGGCTTGCGCGCGCCTCGCGGTTGGGATGATATGCGCGCGGATGCAGGTAATCGGGCGCAAGCGAATGCGGGTCAGCTTCGGTCTTGGACAGGCACATCTCGCAGCACTGCTTGCGACCCTTCTGCTGGCGGCGTCCCCTGCCCCGGCGCGGGCGGATGCGCCGCTGGTGGCGGCAGCGTCGGACCTGCAATTCGCCATCGAGGAGATCGCCGCCGCCTTCACGGCCGAGACGGGCGAGCGCGTGCGCATCACCACAGGCTCGACCGGCAATTTCGCCCGCCAGATCCGCGCCGGCGCGCCCTTCGAGATCTTCATGGCCGCTGACGAGGCGTTCATCGCCGATCTTCATGCCGAGGGGCTGACGCGCGATGCGGGCGATCTCTACGCCATCGGGCGGGTGGTGCTGATGGTGCCGCATGGCGCGGCGCTGGTCCCGGACGAAGACCTCGACACTCTGGCCGAGATGCTGGAGGCCGGGCAGATCACCCGCTTCGCCATCGCCAACCCCGAACACGCGCCCTATGGCATGGCCGCGCGCCAGGTACTGGTCACGCGCGGGCTGTGGGAACAGATTCAACCCGCGCTGGTGCTGGGCGAGAATGTCAGCCAGGCCGCTGCCTTCGCGCTGTCGGGCAATGCCGATGGCGGCATCATCGCCTGGTCGCTGGCGCTGGCCCCGCAGGTCGCGGCGCAGGGCAGCTACGCGCTGATCCCGGAAGAGTGGCACGAACCGCTGCGCCAGCGCATGGTCCTGCTGGGCGGCGCCGGTCCGGTGGCCGAGGCGTTCTATGCCTACATGATGCAGCCCGCCGCGCGCGAGATCATGGCGCGCTACGGCTTCGCCCTGCCCGAGGAGTGAGGCGTGGACTGGACCGCCCTCGAATTGTCGTTGCGGCTGGCGGGCTGGACCGTGGCGATCCTGCTGCCGGTGTCGATCCTGCTGGGCCGGTTCCTCGCCTTTCGCCAGTTTCGCGGCAAGGCGCTGGTCGAGGCGCTGGTGATGCTGCCGCTGATCCTGCCGCCCACCGTGCTGGGCTTCTACCTGCTGGTGGCCTTCGGGCGCACCTCGCCGCTGGGTCAGGCCTGGTCAGGGCTGTTCGGGCAGCCACTGGTGTTTTCCTTCGCGGGGCTGGTGCTCGCCTCGGTGCTGTCGAGCCTGCCCTTCGCGGTGCAGCCCGCGCAGCGCGGTTTTCAGGCCATCTCGCCCGAACTGCGCGAGGCTGCGGCCTGCTGCGGCATGTCACCCTGGCGCGCCCTCTGGAAGGTCGATCTGCCGCTTGCCTGGCCCGGCGTGGTGACGGCCATGGTGTTGAGCTTCGCCCATACGCTGGGCGAGTTCGGCGTCGTGCTGATGGTCGGCGGCGCAATCCCGGGCGAGACGCGGACCATCGCCATCGCCATCTATGACCGGGTGCAGGCCTTCGACACGGGCTCGGCGGCGGTCATGTCGGCGGTGCTGGTGGCGATCTCGGTGACGACCATCGCGCTAACCTTCGCGCTCTCGGCCCGCATCGGGCGGCGGCTGGGATGAGGGGGCTCTCGGTCATGGCGCGGGCAGAAGCGCCGATCCCGCTGGACGTGGATTTCCACGTCGCGCCGGGCGAGTTGCTGGCGCTGGTCGGGGCGTCGGGGTCGGGCAAGACGACGCTGTTGCGCAGCATCGCCGGGCTCTGGACGCCCGCGACGGGGCGGGTGGTGGTGGACGGCACGCCCTGGCTCGACACGGGCGCGGGCGTCACCCTCGCCCCGCACCGCCGCCGGGTGGGGCTTGTGTTCCAGAACTATGCGCTGTTTCCGCATATGAGCGCGGCGCAGAACGTGATGGCGGCGATGGACCGCGCCGACCGGGCCGAGGCGGTGCGCCTGCTGGACCTCGTGCGGCTGGACGGGCTTGCCGACCGTCGCCCGGCAGAGCTTTCCGGCGGCCAGCAACAGCGCGTGGCCGTCGCACGCGCCCTTGCGCGCCGCCCGCAGGCGCTGCTGCTGGACGAGCCGTTCTCGGCCGTGGACCGGGCAACGCGCGAGCGGCTGCACGCCGAGATCATCGCCCTGCGCGCGCATCTGGAGATGCCGGTCGTCCTTGTCACCCATGACGTGAACGAGGCGCAGCATCTGGCCGACCGCATGGTGGTGATCGAGGCGGGCCGCATGGTGCGCGACGGCACCACTGCCGAGGTGATGGCCGACGCGCACGCCTTGCGCGCCATGGGGCTGCGCGAGCTGGCGGCGATGCTGCCCGCAACGGTGGCCGAGCATCTGGATGACGGGCTGACGCGGCTCGACGCGCCGGGCGGGCCGCTTTTCCTGCCCACGGTTGCGGGCGCGCCGGGGACGGCGCTGCGCGTGCGGATCATGGCGCATGAGGTGATCCTCGCGCGCGCCCGCCCCGAGGGGTTGTCGGCGCAGAACATCCTCGCGGGCCATGTCGCGCGGGTCACGGAGGGCGAGGGGCCGGGGGTGATCGTGCATGTCGCCATGGGCGGGCACGAGATCCTTGCCCGCATCACCCGCCGCGCCAGCGCGCAGCTGGGGCTGCGCCCCGGCGATCCGGTCCATGCCATCGTGAAATCCATGTCGGTCGCCCGCGATCACATCGCCCGCGCGCGCGACTGATCGCCTCGCGCGGTCGATCGGCCCAGGTCGCGGGCGGGAAGGATCGATGCCGATGACAGACGATCAGGGCGCAGCGACAGGATGCGGCTTGCCCTCACCTCCGAGACCCAGCCGACACCAAAGCGCCCTCGGGGCGTGCGGGTGGGTGGGCGGGGCACGCCCCGAGGGCGCTTTGCGCGGGAAAGCCCGAAGCCGGCAGGCTGTTGCCCTATCCGCGCGGCCTCAGCCCAGCAGCGCGCGCGCAAGGCCCTCGTCGAGGATCAGGACATTTGCGCCCAGCCGGGCCTGCGCGGCGCGCAAGGCGGGGGCACGCGCGGCGCCGGTGGCGGTCAGAAGCCGGGTCTTCGCGCGCGCGATCCGGTCGAGATCGACCGCCATGGCACGGCGGTTGGCCGGATGATCGACCGAGGCCCCGCTTGCATCGAGAAAATGCGCCAGCACATCGCCCACGGCCCCCGCCGCGCGCAACTCGGCCTGCTCGCCCTCGGTCAAGAGCCGCAGCGCCAGCGAGCCCTCCGCGCCCTCTGTCGTGCCCACGCTCAGCACGGCGATATCCAGCGCGCCCGCGCGCTCGAACAGCGCATCCAGCCCGCAGGCAGCGATCAACCGGTGACGGGTCTCGGCGCTGTCGACCAGCAGGGGCGCGGGCAGCAGCAGGCACTCGGCCCCCAGCGCGCTGGCCATGCGCCAGGCGAATTCGGCCGGGTCGGGCAGCGCCGGGCGCACCTGCCCGCCCAGGAGCGAGATCACCTCGACCCCGTCGCGCCGGGGCGGCTGGAACGCCTCCAGCGCGGCCATCAATGTGCGCCCCCAGCCGACGCCCACGCGCATGTTGTGCTCGATCCGCATGGACAGCCAGCGCCCCAGCGCAAGGCCCGCCGCGCGGGTGCTGCCCTCTGGCCCCTCGGGGACGACGATCACCGCGTCCACGCCCAGCGCGCGTTCGATCTCAAGGGCCAAAGCCAAGCATTCATCCTCAGGCTCATCCAGCCAGATGCGCACCTCACCCCGGCTGCGCGCCGTGTCCAGCAGCTTGTTGACCGTCGCCCGGCTGAGCCGCAGCCGCGTCGCGATCTCGGCCTGCGTCAGCCCGTGGGCGTAGTAGAGCCAGGCGGCGCGCAGCCGGGTGTTACGGTTCTCGCTCATCGTGCGATCTGCGCGGCCAGCGCGGCGTTGACCTTCGCGGGGGCTTCCAGTTGCGGCAGATGCCCGGCGCGGGGGATGACCGTTTCGGGGAACGGGCCGGGGGCGGCGGGAATGATCCGGTCTTCGGCCCCGCGCAGCACCTGCACGCGCAGGCCGTCAAGGCGCGGCAGCAGCGGGGCCAGCACCGCGTCGCACCCGGCTATTACGCCTGCGACGGTGCGCAGCGCGTCCCGCGCGCCGGGGCGTTCCAGCGCCGCGAACACATCGGCGGCCATGGCCGGGCGCATCATCGCGGGGTTTGCAAGCATCCGGCCCAGCACTGCCTGTGCGGCGTCGGCATCAGTGACCTCGGGCAGGTCGCGCAGGAAATCGGGGGAAACCGGCGCGCCCAGCCCGGCGGGGGCAATCAGCGACAGGCTGGCCGCGCGTCCGAGGTGAGTGGCGGCATAGTGCATCGCCACCGCAGCGCCGAAGGAATGCGCGATCAGATGCGGGCGCGTCAGCCCCAGCGTGTCGATGAGTGCCGCCAGATGGTCCGAGAAAAGCGCCAGATCGGCTCCCGGTAGCGCCAGCTCCGACCCGCCATGCCCGGGCAGGTCATAGAGCGTCAGTTGCGCCTGCCCCGCCAGCGCGGGCTCGGTCATCAGCCATACGCCCATGTCGGCGCCGAAGCCGTGGATCAGCACCGCCTCGGGGCCGCCCGGCGCGCCTGCCTGCCGCAGCCGGGTGCGCCGCCCGCCGATCACCTGCGTGCTCATGCCGGGGCGATGCGGCCCAGCACGTCGCCCACCTCGGCAATGTCGCCGGTCTCGACCAGGCATTCGGCCAGCGTGCCATCGGCGGGGGCCTCGATCTCCATGCTCAGCTTGGGCGTGTTGATCTGCAGCACGGGCTGGCCCTTGGCGACAGACGCGCCGGGCTCTACCAGCCATTCGTCGATCTCGGCCTCGGTCACTTCATTGCCCAGCGCGGGCATCAGGATATCGGTCACGGTCTGCCTCCTTTACAGGCCCTGCCGGGCCAGTTCGATGTCATCCCAGCCGCGCAGCCCGCGACGGTTCAGCCCGCTTTCGCCCATCAGGTCGATGCGCACGGCGTCGCACACGTCATGGGGCTGCGGGAAATAGGTGGCCTCCATGTCCGCGCCGGGGACGATCCAGTTCGGCGCGCCCAGCACACGCGGCGGGGCCTTGAGCGACCCATGCGCGAAGCGGGCCAGATTGGCCGCCAGCGTCTGCGCGAAGCTGCCGCGCTCGCTGGCCTCGGTCATCACCAGCAGCCGCCCCGTGCGCTCCACCGAGGCGATCACCGGCGCGTAGTCGAAGGGGACCAGCGTGCGGGCGTCGATCACCTCGACCTCGACCCCCTGTTCAGCAAGCTCCTCGGCCGCCGTCATGGCGGGGTAGAGCGAGGGGCCGATGGTCAGGATGGTGGCATCGCGCCCCGCCCGCTTCACTTCCGGCGCGCCGAAGGGCAGCGCGAAATCGCCCTCGGGCACGCCGTCGGCGTGGAACAATTCGCCCGTGTCGTAAAGCCGCTGGCTTTCCAGAACCACCACGGGGTCATTGCTGGCCAGCGCCGTGGTCATCAGCCCCTTGGCGTCGCGCGGGGTAGCGGGGTAGATCACCTTCAGCCCCGGCACATGCGCAAGCATCGCCGACCAGTCCTGGCTGTGCTGCGCGCCGTATTTCGACCCGATGGAGAGCCGCAGCACCACTGGCAGGTGCAATTCGCCCGCCGACATGGCCTGCCACTTGGCCATCTGGTTGAAGATCTCGTCGCCCGCGCGGCCCACGAAATCGCCATACATCAGCTCCACCAGCGCGCGCCCGCCGGACATGGCATAGCCCACCGCGGTGGCGACGATGGCGGCCTCGGAGATCGGCGCGTTGAACAACCGGTCGCGCGGGAAGATGTCGGACAGGCCGCGATAGACGCCGAAGGCCCCGCCCCATTCGCGGCACTCCTCGCCCCAGGCGCTAAGGGTGGGGTCGGCCCGCATCCGCGCGAGGATCGCCTCGAACAGCGCGTCGCGCAGAGTGATGCAGCGCATGGGCGAGAGGGGCTTGCCGTCCTCGCCCCGGCCCGTGCGGGAGCGTTTGGCGAGTTGCTTCAGGCGCGCGGTCGTCTCGGGCGCAACCAGCGTGGGCGCGGGCTCGGGCGGGGTGGCGGCGCTGGTATCCGAGAACATCATCTCCCCGATATGCAGGGGCCTCGCGTCAATATCCACTGGCGGGGCCAGCGCGGGGTCCAGCGTGGCGGCGACCACGGCGCGCAGCTGGTCGGCGACCTGCTCTTGCATGGCGGTGAAGGCGGCCTCATCCAGCACGCCCGCATCGATCAGCGCCTCGGAAAAGCGCGTGATGGGGTCATGCGCCTGCCACGCGGCGATCTCCTCGCGCGTGCGGTAGGCGCTGGCATCGGTCGTGGAATGCCCGGCGATGCGGTAGCATTCCACATCCAAGAGCGCGGGCCCCTGCCCCGCCAGCAGCAGTTCGCGCTTGCGTTCCACCGCCTCCAGCACCGCCAGCGGGTCCTGCCCGTTGACCGTCTCGGCATGCAGCGCCGAGGGGTGCAGCCCGGCACCGATGCGCGACAGGCGGTCCCAGCCCATCGTCTCGCCCGAGGTCTGCCCGCCCATGGCGTAGAAGTTGTTGACGAAGAAGAACAGCACCGGCAGGCGGCCCGCCTTGTCGCCCCACAGCCCGTCGAACTGCGCCATGGCGGCGAAATTCATCGCCTCCCATACCGGGCCGCAGCCGGTCGCGCCGTCACCGGTCATGGAGACCGCGATGTGACTGGGGGCGTGCAGCTTGGCCTGCAACGCGGACCCGGCGGCGATCCCGGCCGAAGCGCCGACGATGGCGTTGTTGGGCCAGGCGCCCAGCGGCGTGAAGAAGGCATGCATCGACCCGCCCATGCCGCCGTTGACGCCGTTCGCGCGCATGAAGATCTCGGCCAGCAGGCCGAAGAGCAGCGCGGTTTCGGCCTCGGCCTCGGGCGCGGCGCCGGGGGCGATGCGGCGGGCCACATCCAGCAGCGCGCCGTCGCGGAAGCCTTCGAACCGGCGGGTGACCTCCTCGACGGGAAGGTCGTGGATCGCGGCCAGCCCCTTGGCCAGAAACTCGCCATGGCTGCGGTGGCTACCGAAGATGCGGTCATCAGCGGCCAACGCATGCGCCGCACCCACCGCCGCAGCCTCCTGCCCGATGGACAGGTGCGCGGGGCCTTTGTAGGCATGGCTCATCCCCTCATAGCTGCCCGAGGATTTGAAGGCGGAAAGCATTTCCTCGAACCGGCGGATCACCAGCATGTGGCGCAGCATGGCGCGCAGGCGGTCGGCGCCAAGGCGTGCCACCTCGTCGCCGATGGGGGTGGCGTAGGCGTGTACGGGGATTTCGGGAAAGCTCAGCGTGCTGCGCGCCATGCGGCTTGCGGGATCGATGGGCAGTTCGCGTGGCATGCTCGGCGCTCCTGTGGCTGAATGCCCCGCTATTTACATTTGTCGTTTCAGTTAGTCAATATTCAGAGCGAACTCGGCATCCTCGCCGCTCTCATCCTTCAGGAACAGGCTGTTGCTGGGCGCGAAACGGGCGTGCAGGGGCAACATCGCGCCGCCGCGCTGGCGGGCATCGCGCCCCACCGCGCCGGGGCGCAACTCTGGCAGCACCAGCCCGTCATCATTGTAGCGGTGCAATTCGGCGCGAACCGCGTCCACCAGCCGCGCGATGAGCCCGCGATGCATGACCCCGTCGATCACCGCCGCCTCGATATCGACCACCGAAATGCCCGCGACGATGGCGAAGGCCATGGCGCGCGCGGCCTCATCCACCCAGGCGGAGATCTGCGCCTGCTCGGGCGCGTCGGCGGGCAGTGTCCCGTCAATCGCGGCCTGATAGGTCGCACCATCGCCGCCAAGTGCGGCGCGCAGCGTGTAGAGCGAGGCGGCTTCGATCAGTTGCGGCGGCACGCCAGTGTCGCGCCGCTGCAACGGCATCGAGCCCAGCGCCCCGGCATTGCCATGCGCGCCCACCTGGATCTGCCCGCCCAGCACCAGCCCGCCGCCGATGAATGTGGCGATGTAGAGATACAGTACCGACCGATGCTGCCGCGCGATGCCCAGCACCATCTCGGCCAGGCAGGCGGAAGAGGCATCGTTCAAGAGCCAGGTGGGCAACCCCGTTTCCGCCGCCACGCGGGCGCGGATATCGACGCCGCGCCAGTTCGCCAACTCCCCGGGCGGTGTGCCGATGACCGTCTCCCAGCCGTGCAGGTCGCGCGGCCCGGCAATACCGACACCCGCCAGCCGCCCGCGCTGGGTCACGCCCAGCGAATCGACCAGATACTGCACCGAGGTCGCGATCTGGTCGAACACCTGCTCGCGGTCGGGCCAGGGGTAGGAAAAGGTCGTGCGGTTGATCACAGTGGCGGTGAAATCCGTCATGATGGTTTCCAGCGCGCGCCGCCCGATGATGACGCCGATGGAATAGGCGCCTTCGGGGTTGAGCGCGATGGGGGTCGAGGGCTGGCCCACCTTGCCGCGGCGCAGTTCTTGCTTGAGCAGATAGCCCTCGTCGATCAGCCGGTTGACGATCACTGTGGCCGTCTGCGGGGTCAGCCGCGTCATCCGCGCGATCTCGGCCTTGGTCAGCGGCCCGGAAAGGCGGATCGCGTCAATGACCAGCCGTTCATTGTAGCGCCGCAGCCCGGGCTGGCTGGCGCCCATGGCCACGACCGCGGGCCGGTCGGCGCCGTCGGCGGGGCGCCGGCGGCTCATGTCGCCGGGACGGCGGGTGCAGCGGCATCGACGCCCACGCCGGTGATCTGGGCCACCACCTCGTTGCTGCTGGAGGATTTGGCGTCCAGCGTCGCGGCGATCCGCCCCTGCCGGAACACCACGATCCGGTCCACCAGATCGAACACCTGACGCAGATTGTGCGACACGATGATAACCGGCACCCCGCGCGCACGCAGCCTGCGGATGATCGCCTCGACCCGCGCGGTTTCCTGCACGCCCAGCGCGGCGGTGGGTTCATCCATGATGATCAGCTTGGACCCCCAACCGGCGGCGCGGCTGATGGCGATGCATTGGCGCTGCCCGCCCGACATGCCCATGATGGGGCGGTTCATGTCGGGGATGTTGATGCCGGTTTCCTGCAGGAGTTCCCGCGCCCGCTGGCGCATGGCGCGCTTGTTGAGCACCGAGAACGGGCCAAGGCGGAAGCGCACCTCTTCGCGTCCCAGAAAGATGTTCTGCGTCACGTCCAGATGATCGGCCAGGGCGAGGGTCTGGTAGACCGTCTCGATCCCGGCGTCGCGGGCATCGAGCGGATGGCGGAAGGCGACGGGTTCGCCGTTGAACCGAATCTCGCCCGCCGTCGGCTGCTCCACCCCGGTGATCAACCGCACGAAGGTGGATTTGCCCGCGCCATTGTCGCCGACGATGGCGACATGCTCATCCGCGCGCATGGTGAAATCGGCGTCCTGCAGCGCGCGCACCCCGCCGTAATGCTTGGTCAGGCCGCGTATATCCAGCAGCGGTGCGGCCTTGGGCCCGTGTTGCGACATCCGATCCCCTTCCCCTTCGGTATTTGACGAAGATAATCTGCGGAAGCCCCCTCCTGTCAATAAATAAGGCGCATTGATTTATTTATTGACAGGCTGCACGGCATGAGGAAGATTTGAGCCCATTGCCGGATGCTGTCGGGAGGCGACGGAACACCGGCATAGCCAGGGAGGAAGGGAAATGAAGCTACGCACACGTCTTTCGGCGCTGCTGGCCGGTGCCGCCATGTCGATGGCCACGGCCGGGATGGCCGATGATCTGACCATCGGCTACATCACGAAATCCGCAACGAATGTCGGCTGGATGATGATCAATCAGGGCGCATCCGATGCGGCCGAGGCCGAGGGTGTGAATCTGGTGACGGTCGGGCCGGCCTTCGCCGACGACCTGACCAGCCAGATCGAGGTGTTCGAGAACCTGATCGCGCAGGGCGTGGATGCCATCGCCGTGGCGCCTGCCGATTCATCGGGGATCGCCCCCGTGGTCGAGGATGCGATGGAGGCCGGCATCCCGGTCATCGCCGTCGATACCGGCGTGAGCGGGGCCGAGGTGGTGTCCTTTGTCGCCACCGACAACCTCGCCGTGGCCAAGGTGCAGGGCGCCGTCGCGGCCACGCTGGTCGAGGACGGCGCGCCCGTGATCTACGTCACCGGCGACCCGGCGCAATCGACCGGTCAGGACCGCCGCGACGGGTTCATGGAGGCGTTCGCGTCGCACCGTCCGAACTCGGAGATTCTGGTCGTGCCGACCGCCTGGGACGCGAGCGAGGCGCAGGAAGGCGTGGAAACGCTGCTCAACGCGCGCTCGGACGTGGCGATGATCGTGCACGCCTGGGACGGGGCCACCATGGCGTCCAAGGCCGCGATGGAGAATCTCGGGCTCTCGGCGGGCGACATCAAGCTGGTGGGCTTTGACGGTGCCAGCGACGCGATCGAGGCGATGGAGGATGGCTGGGTCCACGCCAACACCGCACAGATGCTCTATGGCATGGGCTTTGACGGCATCACCATCGCCGCGCGCGCCGCGCGGGGCGAGGATGTGCCCGCGCGCGTCGATACCGGCTTCTTCCTCGTCACCCCGATGACGATGGACAGCTACAAGGCGCTGATCGGGCTGGAGTGATCCGACGCCCGACGCGCGCCCCGGCCCTGCGCCGGGGCGCGTTGCGTTCCGCACCGGCATCGGTCGGCGTGAAGCCGCTGACATACCCCTCGCGCTCACCCCATCCAGAGAGCCTGCGCCATGACCCTCGAGACGACAACCCGACCCGATCACCCGCTGGCGGGGCTGCGCGACTTCGCGATCCGCTGGATGGTCCGATTCTTCCGCCGCGACTGGTCAGGGGCGCTGCTGGCGCTGGTGGTGCTGGCGATTGCCATCGAGCTGGTCACCACGGGGCGCAGTTTCTTTCATCCGTCCAACCTGATGACGATCATGAACAGCTCGGCCGCCATCGGCGTGATCGCGGCGGGCATGACGCTGGTGATCCTGACCGGCGGGATCGACCTGTCGGTGGGCTCGGTCATGGGGATGAGCGCGGCGCTGACGGGGTATATCGTGGCCTTCTGGGGCGTGCCGCCCGAGGTGGCGGTGCTGGCCTGTCTGGCCATCGGCGCGGCGGTGGGCACGTTCAACGGAATTCTGATCGCTTATTGGGGGATGCCCGCCTTCATCGTCACGCTGGCCGGGCTGTCGATCTGGCGCGGCGCGGGCCATCTGAGCACCGGCGCGCAGGCCACCCCGCGCCTGCCGGACCTGTTCGACTGGTTCGGCCGCGCCAATCCGCTATCGGGCATCCGCGCGCGGTTTCAAGAGGGCACGCTGCCCGATTTCCTGATGCCGCTGGGCGAGACGATCGACAGCCTGTGGATGGAATACCTGCGCACCTTCCAGATGAGCACGATCCTCTTCGTCCTCTACTTCGTCGCCATGATCGCGCTGGTCGCGCATACGCGCTTCGGGCTTTATGTCTACGCCGTCGGCTCGAACGAGGCCGGGGCGCGGCAGGCGGGGATCAACACCCGGTTCTACAAGCTGCTGACCTATGTGATCTGCTCGATGTCCGCCGCCCTCGGGGCGCTGATGTTCCTGGGCCGCGCGCCCTATGCGCGCTCGGATTACGGGATGATGTGGGAACTGGACGCCATCGCCGCCGTGGTGATCGGCGGAACCTCGCTTTTCGGCGGGCGGGGCACGCTGATCGGCACCTTCATGGGGGTGATCCTGCTCAAGCTGATCGGCAACGGGCTGACGCTGGCGCAGCTGGATACCTTCTGGCAGATGGTGGTGCTGGGGCTGATCATCCTGATCGCCGTGGGCATCGATATCGTGCGCCAGTCGGGCCATGCGGAATCCGTGCGCCGCCTGCTCGCCTCGGTCGCCGCGGTGATGGCGTTCTTCACCTTCCTGACCCCGGGCTCGGCAGTGATGGGCGCCTGGGTGCGGCTGCACGAGAACAACGTGGTGGTGGCGCTTCGCGCGGCGGGCGAGCGGCTGTCGGGCGGGCACCAGAACCGCCAGTTGTCGCCCGAACAGGTGGCGACCGCCGAGGCCGCGATTGCCGCGAATCTCTGGCCCGCGCTGGTGTTCCTGGGGCTGACAGTGCTGTCGCTGCTGCTGATCCGGCGCGCGGGCGCGGTGTGGTCGCTGGGGCTGGCCGCCCTCTATGCGGTGATGGTCGTGCCGCTGATCACCATGGGCTATGCGACCGCCACGCCGCTGCTGATCCTGGGTGCGGTGGTGCTGGTCGGCGCGGCGATCACCCCGGCGGTCTTCCAGCGCGCGCACGAGTTGGGGCTTGACGAGTCGCCCGCGACCGAAGATGTCCGCCGCGACAGCGCGACGGAGAAGGGCACGGCATGATCATCTGCGCGGGCGAGAACCTGATCGACATGATCCAGACCGACACCCCTGCGCAGGGGGTGCCCGAGTTTCGCGCGCTGATCGGCGGCTCGCCCTACAACTGCGCGCGGGCGCTGGCGCGGCTGGGCGGCCCTGTCGGCTACTTGACGCCGATCTCGACCGACCGCATGGGCGACCTCTTGGCCGCGGGGCTGGAGGGTGACGGGGTTGCGATCCTCGGCGGGCGCAGTGACCGGCCCAGTTCGCTGGCGCTGGTGGCGCTGGAGAACGGCCAGCCGCGCTACCAGTTCTACCGCGAGGGCGTGGCCGACCGCGACGTGACATCCGAGGCGCTGGTCGCGGCCCTGCCCGAGGACGCGCAGGCGCTGCAACTTGGCTCCATCGCGCTGATCGCGGGGGCGGATGCCGACGCGCTGGCGAGCCTCGCCGAGACGGCACGCGCGCGCGGCATGCTGGTCTCGCTCGACCCCAATATCCGCCCCGGGCTGATCGGCGCCGAGGCGACCGCCTACCGTGCGCGGCTGGAACGGCTGTTCGCCGCGGCCGACCTGATCAAGCTGAGCGACGAGGACCTCGACTGGTGGGCGCCGGGGCAAGAGGCCGAGGCCGCCGCACAGGCGCTGTTCGACAGGGTGCGCCCGACGCTGCTGATCCTGACGCGCGGGGCGCAAGGGGCAATCGCTTTCACCGCCGCAGGTCGGATCGACCTGCCCGCAGCCCCGCTTGCGCGTGTCGCGGATACTGTAGGCGCGGGCGACACCTTCATGGCGGCGACGCTGGACGGGCTGCGGCAAGAGGCGGCCCTCGCGCGCGACGCGCTCGCCGCGTTGCCCGCCGACCGGCTGCGCGCGCTGATGGCTCGCGCGGCACGGGCGGCGGCGATCACCTGCTCGCGGTCGGGCTGCAACCCGCCGACACGCGCCGAACTGGCGGGGTAGGCCCCTGCCCTCGTGTCGCCGGGCAAGGACCGCCCATTCCACCGGCCCGCACGCTGCATTTGCCTTGCACGCGGGAAGCTGCCAGTCTTCGCGGATAACACCGACATGCATTCCACGCCCGGCGAGCCCGTGGCGGCCCTGACGTGCGACGGAGATTGCCGTGACCTTCGAGCCCCGTTTCCAGCCCCTGAAAGACAAGCAGCGCGCCATCCGCGCCGCATTCCCGCAGACGATGGGCCTGCGCGTGCACCGCGCGATAAGCTGGATCGGCCGCGCCGAGGCCTGCGGCGAGGATCACGACGCGCGCTTCATCTTCCTGTGGATCGCCTTCAACGCCGCCTATGCCGATGAGCGCGACGTGCAGGCCATCGCCCCCAGCGAGCGCGCGGCGTTTCAGGACTATTTCGCGCGGCTTGATGCGCTCGATGCCGAGCGGCGCATCTACACGGCGCTGTGGCAGCGCTTCTCCGGCCCGGTGCGGCTGCTGATGGAGAACCGCTACGTCTTCAACCCTTTCTGGCAGCACCACAACGGCATCCCGGGATACGACGACTGGCAGGCGCGCTTCGCAGCCTCGTCGCGACGCTTTGCGAGCGCCTTTCAGGCAGGCGATACGCCGAGCGTGCTGAGCTTCGTCTTCGACCGGCTGTATGTGCTGCGCAACCAGCTGGTGCATGGCGGCGCGACCTGGAACAGCGGCGTGAACCGCGCGCAGGTGCGCGACGGGGCGGCGATCCTCGCGTTTCTGATGCCGGTTTTCGTGGATCTGATGATGGATCACCCGCAGGAGGACTGGGGCCAGCCCTTCTACCCGGTGATCGCGCAGGACTGAGAGGCCGAACCATGTCCTTCCGCTTCTGGCGCCGTATTCGTCTGGCCCCCGGGGTCACGCTGAACCTGTCGAAATCGACGGCCTCGCTGTCGTTGGGCCCGCGGGGCGCAAAATACACCATCAGCCCACGCGGCAACCGGGCCACAGCGGGCCTGCCCGGCACGGGGCTGTTCTACACGGTCCATGATCGCCACCGCGTAGGGCGCGACGGGCCGGCGCCGGCGCCGCGCGTCCCGCAGCGGGACCGGTTGAAGCTCGGCTTCTTCCAGCGGCTGATGACCCCGGCGGAGGAGAAGCGCTTCATCGACGGTATCCGCGCGCTCAACGTGGGCGATCAGGACGCGGCACTGGCGGCACTGGAAGAAGCCGGCGATCTGCCCGATGCCGCCTGGATGGCCGGCATGATCCGCCTGCGCCGCGAGGAACTGGACGCGGCGAAGGCCCATTTCCGGCAAGCGTTGGACCGGTTGGGCGATCTGGGCGCGCTGTTCGGCAAGTACGAGATCGCGGCACAAGCGAGCCTCCCGATCACGCCCGACATCTTCGCTCATGTCTTCCCGCGCGAACGCGGTACGCGGCTGGCGCTGGTGGAGATCGCGCAGCTTCAGGGCCGCCTTGATGACGCGATGGCGCATGTCGAGCGGCTTCTGCAAATTGATGCGTCCGACCCGGTGGTGCTGCTGTCCTTCATCGATCTGGCGCTCGATACGCCCGAAGACCGCGCGCTAATGGACCGCGTGGTGCGCGCCTCGGCGCATGTGGAAAACGAAACCCCGGTCGACACCGCAATCCTGCTCTACCGCGGCAAGGCGCTGGCGGCTCTGGGCCTGCGCGATGCGGCCATCGACGTGTTCACGCTTGCCAACCGCCGCCGCAAGGACCGGCCCGAGGCGCTGCTGCACCAGATCCGCTATGACCGCGCCATCCTCTATCACGAGACGGGGCAGCGCGCCCGCGCAAGGCGCGAATTCGAGCGCCTCTATGCCGCCGATCCTGGCCTCAACGATGTCGCCGAACGCTTGGGGATTGGCGGATGACCGACCCCGACCTTGTTGCGCGCGTCCGCAAAACCCTGGCGCAGCACGACCCGCAGGAGCCATGCATCACCTATCAGGAACTCGCGCTCAGCCTCGGCCTGCAACCGCCCGGCACCATCCGGCGCGTTGCCGCAGCACTCGAGCAGACCATGCGCGAGGATGTGGCCGCAGGCCGCCCGATGATCGCGGCACTGGTGATCAGCCGCGCGGGCGACATGCCGCGGCAGGGCTTTTTCGACCTGGCCGTGGCGCTGGGCCGGTTCCCCGATGACCCCGCGCTGCACCGCACGGCGTGGCAGGCCGAATGCGCGGCAGTTTCGGCGCGCACCGACCCGGAGGTTTGATGCGGCGTCCGGCTGATCAAAACGCTTCGACAGCAGCTTTGCCGACGCTTGCGACACGGCCGAAAGCGCCCTCGGGGCGTGCAAGGGCGGGTGGGTGGGCACGGCCCGAGGGCGCTTTCGAATCCACTGCGCGGAACCGACAAACCGAGTGGATCAACCGCAGCGCGTATGACGGCATGAGCGCGATCAAGTGGTCCCCGTTCCCCCCTGCCGTGTCGGCCAGGTGTCGTTGACGCGATAACCGCGCGGCCAGGGGTCGTCCGGGTCCAGCAGCAATTGCCGGGTCTCGGTGATCCATCCGCGCCCCGAGATCTCGGGGATCACCGCGGGCTGCCCGCCGACATCTGTCGTCTCGACCACACGCCCCTGAAACTGCGAGCCGATGAGCGACCGCGCGGTCAGCACCGTGCCCGGCGCGATCTGCCCGCGCCGGTGCATCAGCGCAAGCTGCGCCGACACCGCCGTGCCCGTGGGCGAGCGATCCACCTTGCCCGGCTCGATCACCACGGCATGGTGCACTTCCGGGCCCTGCGGCCCGTCGACGGGTGGCGTGCGGAACAGGCAGAAGGAAATATGCCGCCAGTCGGGGTTCTCGGGGTGGCTGAAGCCCAGCTGCGCATTGGCCGCCACCGTGATCCGCGCGCCAAGCTCTGCGATGCTGCGCGCCTCGTCTGCCACCATCTTCAACCCCAGCGCAGGCGCATCGACCATGACGAAGCTGTCACCCCCATAGGCCGTATCGACCCGCAGGCGGCCCAGCCCCGCGACCTCGAGCGTGGCGTCAAGCTGGCCCGCAAAGGACGCCACATTGCGCACGAAGATCCGCCGCGCCTTGCCGCCCGCGCATTCGGCGCGCACATGGATCAGCCCGCCGGGCGCCTCGAGCACCAGATGCGTCTCGGGCCCGAGCATCGGGATGATCCCGGTGTCCAGCAGCACGGTCGCCACGCAGATCGAATTCGAGCCCGACATGGGCGGGGTATGCTCGGGCTCCATGATGATGAAGCCCATCTGCGCGCGCGGGTCCCTGGGTGGGACCAGCAGGTTGACATGGCGGAACACGCCGCCGCGCGGCTCGTTCAGCACCAGATCGCGCAGGGTGCCGTCGCGGTGGATCCAGCGCGCCTGCTCCCACAGTGTCGCGCCCGGTGGCGGGGCGACGCCGCCCACGATCACGTCGCCGACCTCGCCCTCGGCATGGCAGCCCACGACCTGGATCGACCGGAGCGAGCGCATCAGGCGAGCCCCGGCACAGGGGCCGACCGCGCGGCGGCGTGCATGGGGTCGACCCGAAGGGCACGGCGGGCGATTGTCGTCATTGCGCTTTCCTTTCAGCGGTTTGCAGGGCGGTCGCCATCGAAGCCGCGAATGCCCCTGGCATAGGGGTCGGTCGGGGCGAAATGCAGCACCGTCTCGGCCGTCACCCAGGCGCCGCCGCGGATCACCGGGACAACACGCCCGCCGCGCGCGGGGCGGTAATGCAGCCGGTAGGTGCTGCCGATGATGCTTTCCTGCACCCACTCGGCTCCCGGGGCCAGCAGGCCATCCGCGGCCATGCAGGCCAGCAGCGCCGAGGTTCCGGTGCCGCAGGGCGAGCGGTCATGGCTGCCCGAGGGGCAGAGCACGTAGTTGCGCGAATCGGCCCCCTGCGACGGGCCGAGCAGCATCACGTGATCGATCCACGCGCCCCCGGCGCCTGTCCAGCCCTGCTCGGCCAGCGCGCGGCGGATTTGCAGCGTGGCCGCCTGCAACTGCAGGATATTGGCAGGCTCCAGCGCGCAGGGCAGATCGCGGCTGATGAAGAACCAATTGCCGCCCCAGGCGATATCTCCGCGGATCACGCCCAGCCCCGCGACCGGCAGCGCGACATCCTTGTGCCGCCGGTAGCTTTCGACATTGGTGACGCTGACCTCATTGGGGCCATGCAACTCCACTGCTACAACGCCAACCGGGGTTTCCAGCCAGTGCCGGCCGGGCGTAATGCGGCCCAGATGCGCCAGCGTGACCGCAGTGCCGATAGAGGCATGACCGCACATGCCCAGATTGCCCACGGTGTTGAAATAGATAACCCCCGCCGCGCGGTCCGGGGCCGAGGGCGGCACCAGCAGCGCCGCGACCAGCGCCTGCGCGCCGCGCGGCTCGCACACGACCGAGGCGCGGAACTCCGCATGCTCGCGCGCCAGGGTCGCGGCCTGTTCCGCGACGCTGCCGCCGCCCAGATCCGGCCCGCCCGACAGGATCACCCGCGTCGGCTCGCCCCCGGTATGGCTGTCGATCACGCGCATTGCAGATCCGACTCCAGCAACCGCGTCCAATCGGCATACCAGCGGCGGAACAGGTCGAGCTGCGCCTCGGCATAACCTGCCTGCGCGGGGCTAAGCCGGTCGGTCGGGTTGATGTTGCGCGCATATTCAGCCTCGCCCTGCGCGTTCAGCATGTGCTTGTAGTAGAGCACCAGATCGACGCCCTCGTCGAAGGACGACAGAACCTGCAGGCCGGCATCAAGCTCCTGCGCGTGACGGCGTGCGCGCGCATCCCCCGCGGCTGCCCGGCGCGACAGCGCGACCAGATGCAGCACCTCGCGCGGCAGGACATTACCGATCCCGGTGATGACGCCGCGCGCGCCGTAATCGACGATCCCCTCATGGACCATGGTATCGACGCCGACCATCAGCGTGATCGCTGCATCGCCGCTGTTGATGAACTCGGCGGCGTGGCGCAGCCCCTCACGCCCGCCGAATTCCTTGAAGCCGACAAGATTGGGGTGCGCCTCTCGCAGGGCGAAGAACAACTCGGGGCCGGTGGAAAAGCCGTAATGCGGGCTGTTGTAGATCACTGCCGGGATATCCGGGGCAGCCGCCAGGATGGCCTTGAAATGCGCCCGCTGCGCCGCGATCGAACTGCCCCGCGACAAGACCCGCGGGATGACCATCAGCGCCCTTGCCCCCACCTCGGCGGCATGGGCGGCATGTGCGACCGCAGTGGCAGTGTTGACCGCCCCGGTGCCGACCATGACCGGCACGCCGCCCGCCACCAGCCGCGCCACCCCCGCCTGCCGGTCGGCATCGCTGAGCAGCGGCCAGTCGCCCATCGAGCCGCAATAGACCACCCCCGACATGCCCGCCGCCATCAGCGCCTGCCCCTTGCGCAACAGCGCGTCCGGGTCCGGGCTGTGATCGGGCCTGCAAGGGGTCATCAGCGCCGGCAGGCAGCCGTCGAGTATCGTCATATCCATTGCGCGCGCGCCTGTCTCGGCCAAACCTTGCGCAGCGTGGCATGGCCGCGAATCGGATACAACACGGATGCTGCCCGTGCGCTCGCGCTGCCGGGGCGCGGTGTGTCGGCCCGCATCTCTGCGTCGATGGGCGCACCGAAAGCGGACCGCATGAGCGGCGTCGCGCTGTCAGTCATCCGCAAGTGCGCGCTGATAGGCCGCGCGCGCCGCGCACCGCTCGACCCAGGCGCGCACGGCCGGATGATCGGGCGTGGCGTCGGGGAAGTAGAGGTAGGTGGAGCACAGCAGGATATCGGCGGCGCTGAAGCGATCATTCACCAGCCAGTCGCGCCCGTCCAGCGCGGGGATCAGTCGCGTGGCGATTGCGTCGCGGCCCCGGAACGTGGCCTGCGCCACCGGATGATCGGCCACGCCCAGCACTTCGGCGATATAGACGGGCTCGACCACGCCGCAGTACCAGAACAGCCATGTCAGATAGGCGCCGCGACCGGGGGTGCCCTGCACCGGGCCAAGATTGCAGTCTGGGAAAAGATCGGTCAGGTAGAGCATTATCGCCGCTGTCTCGGTGATCAGCGCGCCATCATGTTCCAGCGCGGGCACCTTGCCGTCGGGATGCGGGTTGCGCGGATCGCGCGCGCCCGATCCGTCCTGGCGCGGGATATCGCAGCGCACGGTCTCGAACGGCACATCAAGTTCGTGCAGCAGCCACATGATGCGGCCAGAGCGGGATTGCGGGGCGTGATAGAATGTCAGCATCGGGGGGTCCTTGTTGCTTGCCCGAGGCTTTTAACGCAGGCATCCTGACAGAACACGTCAGGAGCCTCCCATGCCGCGCAGCGACCGCCTGCTTCGCCTCCTCCAGCATCTGCGCACCGAGCCCGCGCCGGTGACCGCCGCGCGGCTGGCCGCGCTTTCGGGCGTGTCCGAGCGCGCGATCTATCGCGATGTCGCGGCGCTCAGGTCAGCCGGCGCCCTTATCGACGGGCAGGCGGGCTATGGCTACACGCTGACCGAAGACGCCGCGCTGCCGCCGCAAATGCTCTCGCGGCTGGAGATCGAGGCGGTGATCCTCGGACTGTCCTCGGTGCGGGCCGAGGGGGACGCCCAGCTGGCGCAGGCAGCGACTGAGGCGCTGGCCAAGATCACGGCGTCCCTGCCAGAACAGTCCCGCCATCATGCCCGCCATGCCGGGTTACGCGCCGCGCGGGTCGATCCCAAGCCGCCGCTGGCCATCGACCCGGGTGCGGTGCGCGCCGCCATGTGGGACGAGCGCGCGCTGGATATCGACTATTCTGATGCAGAGGGGCGCGCGACCCGGCGGCGCATCTGGCCGCTGTCGGTGGTGTTCTTCGAGCGGGTGCTGATCGTGCTGGCCTATTGCACATTGCGGCAGGATTTCAGGGCGTTCCGGCTGGACCGGATCAGACGCCTGCGCCGCACTGGCGAGAGCTTCCGCCCGCGCCGCGCCGCGCTGCTGCGGCAATATCTGGAGCGCGATTGCGGGCCAATCGGGTAGCCAGAGTCGCCCGCGCCCACCAACAGCAAGATCACCTGCGGCCCGCATGGCTGGCGATGGCCATGGTGACGATCTGCCCCCACAGCGCAGCCGCGTGGAGACATGCTTTCGCCGCGAAGGGTTGTACCGCGGATCAGTCTGCGGATGCTTCGGCGCCGCGCAGTGCGCGTTGCAGCATCGCGGCAAGATCGTCGCGCCGGAAGGGCTTGCGCAGGAAGTTCTGCCCGGGGCGCAATTCGATGCCATCCTCCGTGCGGGCTTGCGTGAAGCCGGACATGAAAACGATCGGCAGGTCGGGGCGCAATTGCCGGATCTTCCCGGCCAGCGCCAGCCCGGACTCGCGACCGGGCAGGACGATATCGGTCAGGACGAGATTGATCCGCGCGTCACGCTCGAACGCGGCAAACGCCTCTGCCGCAGAGCCGGTCGGCAACACGACATAGCCCAGGCTTTCAAGCACATGGACCATGTGGGCGCGGACCATTTCCTGATCCTCGACCAGCAGGATGCGCCCGCTTCCCGCTGCCGGTGCGCGCCTGCCCGATACGGGCGAGGTCTCGGCGTTTTTCGCGGATGCCGCTGCCGGCAGGTAAAGCTCGATCAGAGCGCCCTGTCCCGGCTGAGAGATGATCCTCGCCATCCCCTTCGATTGCTGGGCAAAGCCCTGCACCATCGACAGGCCCAACCCGCTGCCCGCGCCGACCTCCTTCGTGGTGAAGAACGGATCGAACGCCGACGCCACGGTCGCGGCATCCATGCCGGGGCCGGTATCGGCGACCCCGAGCACCACATAGTCGCCCGGCGACAGCCCCTGCGCGACCAGCGCATTGCCTGCCTCGACCGTCTCGTTGCGCATGGTGACGGTCAGCCGCCCTGCCCCGCCCATCGCATCGCGGGCGTTGATGCAGAGATTGAGAATCGCACTCTCGAACTGTGCGGGGTCGGCGCGGCAGGGCCAGAGATGGGGCGCATCCGCCACCACGACCGCGATCCGCCCGCCCACCGAACGCGCGATCATGCCGCGCATTTCGGCGATCTGGCGGGCCATATCGACGGTTCGCGGCGCCATGGGTTGCTGGCGCGCATAGGACAGAAGCTGGCTGACCAACTGCACGCTGCGATCGACCGCACGGGTCGCGGCCGCCAGGTGGTCGCAGGCCTCGGGGTTGTCGCCGACATGGTCCTCCAGCACCTCGAGGCTGCCCACGACAATGGTGAGCAGGTTGTTGAAGTCATGCGCGATGCCGCCGGTCAGCCGACCGATGGCTTCAAGCTTCTGCGACTGGATCAGACGCTCCTCGAGCCGCCGCTGCTCGGTGATGTCCACAAGGCTTCCGACCATGCGCACCGCCGCGCCCGTCGCGTCGCGCACGATGAACCCCGAGTCGCGGACCATGGCGAAACTGCCGTCGCCCTTGCGAAACGGATACTCCTGTTCCCAGTCATTGCGCCCGGCATTCGCGATCTCGTCGAAATGCTGCATCAGCCGGTCGCGATCCTTGTCGGGGATACGCTCCAGCCATTTCTCGAGGCTGCCCGACATCTCTTCGGGGTCGAGGCCGAAGACGCGGCGCAATCCCTCGCTGCTCCACATCGTGTCGTTCACGATGTCGAAGTCCCAGATCACGTCCGAGGTCGCGCGCGAGACCAGCTCGAACCGCTCGTTCGCGGCATGCGCGGCGGTGACATCCATCTCGCAGATGACCACATGCCCCTGCCGCTCCTCGAGCTTCGGCAGGCCGATGCGAAACATGACATGCACCGGCGTCCCGTCCAGACGACGCAACGCATTCATGCCTTCCAGTTCGGTCTTTCCCTGCAGGATTGCGCCCATGGCCGTCAGAAAGACCGAGTTCGGCTTGTCGGCCTCGAAGACCTGGGTCGCCCGGCGGATCAGGTCCTCGGCGCTGTCAGCGCGGAACATCTCGACCGCGGCGCGGTTCACTGCCTTCACTTCCAGCCGACCGAGCATGTCGTCCACCCAGCCCGGCACGGCCTCGGCATGGGCGACGAGATCGGTGACGCCCTGCGCATGCAGCGCGCGCAACTCCTCGAGAACGCCGCACCAGTCCTCTTCCCAGATCGCCACGGGAACAATGTTGTAGAGCGCACGGAACTGCGCATTCTTGTCGTTCATCGCCGCCAGACGCTCGCGCTGGGAGATCAGGTCGGTGACATCGATCATGACCCCGTGCAGAGTGGCGCGCGCGCCATCAGTGGTCACCTGCACATTGTCCTGCAACCAGACCGCACGACCGTCCGCCGCGATCATGCGATAGGTAAGGCGATGCGGCTCGCGCTTGCGGCTCGACTCGATACATGACGGGAGCACCCATTTCGCATCCTCGGGGTGCAGCTTCGATTGCCAGAAATCCGGCTGGCGCAGCCATTCCTCGGCGGAATAGCCGAGGATTTCATCGACGCTGCCGACAAGCTGGCTGAACTCCAGCGTGTCTGCGTCAGCTTCCCAGTAGATGCCATCGATTTTCATGACCGAGTCCCCCGCCGACCTCCCGGAGAGACCATCTCCGGTTAAATTGTCGGCGCCGATGACACTCTTCAGTCCACCCGCCGAATTCAAGACCTTTGTTTCATGTGGCAGGCGCGCGTACGCCCCGCACGATAGAGGCGCGATTGCGCCGTGCCGCACTTTCACCACGGCTTTTCCGTCCTGCATTGCGTGATACACGCGTGCCGTGCAACAGATGCGGCCCTTTGTCCGACCTGTCCCTGTCCGCGCGAGGCTGTTCCCGACGATCTTGCGTGTTTCGATCCTTGCAGTGCGTTTGCCCCCGCTCGGTGGCGGGGTGACCGACTGAATGCTGTCTCGCGACCTGATGATGGAGCAGATTCTCGCCGCGGACCGCAATCTCGCTGGCGCTGGCCGGGGTCCCGCTGATCACGTCCAGCGGGACCGGACCGGCGGCGCGGCAATCAAGCGCAACCGCACGTCCCCTTGCATCTTGGCAAGCGATGAAACGCCGCCCGAAACGGGATTGCGACGTGACGTTATGACGAAATCGGATGGAGGCGAGTACCGGAATCGAACCGGTGTACACGGATTTGCAATGGAGTGCTTCTCAAAATACCTTTCTAAAACAGTGACTTGCGGGGCAATTTTTGAGGTGTGTATGAAAGTGCGCAAACGGTGTGCGCGGATTGAGAGGGGCTAAACACTGTGGTCAACACTGTGTCCGCAACATAGTGGAAAACACAGTGTTTGGCGAGTGTGTGTTGGGCGCTGGTGGGTCCCGCTATGTCAGGTAAGTTATGGGCGGCTCTATTTTCCTTCTATTTCTCAGGTAGGCGGGATAAAAAGTTGACTTGGAATGTTCACCGGAGCGAAAATCAGCGGTGCTGAAGCGGGTGCTTACATATTATATGCAGAAGCGCACCGACAATACTCCAGTCCGAGGAGCTCTTGCGGTGGCACCTCAAGGGCCTCGGCAAGCTTGAAAACAGTTGAAAGGCGAGGACTTTGGGCGCGCCTCTCTTCGATATCTTTCACAGCCCTTAAATTGAGCCCCGCCTTACGAGAAAGAGTTGCCGCCCCGATCTTGCGTTCATCCAGTAGACGACGAAGATTCATCCGAAATATTTCAGAAATATCTTCAGCCGCGACTTGCGAATTTGGCTCAAATTCTGCGTGCTTATTCATCAAGAGCTCCCTAATCTAATCCACAATGGATATGGCGACAAAGCTGACTGTATTGAGCTATGCGCTTTCGATGGCAAATTACGCCTATCAGCCTCACCTGTCATTGGGCCATTGCCCGTAAGCGCTTTGCGGCACGGCGCGCTTCGGCAGCTTCTAAAAGTGCGCCTTTCACTCTCTGAGTCGAGAGCGGCGCACGAAGTGTCGCATCGCAGATTGGTGCGCGTTCCCTGCTAAGATCATCTCCACTCACATCTGGTGATACCAGAACAATGCCAATTTCAGGATGCTGTTCACGAAACCTTCGAAGCGTGTCCACAGCAATCAGAATATTATCAAACGAGTTGAGATTAATGATAATCACAGACCAACCTTCACTCACAGGCTGGGTATTAGAAAGAGTTTCGGTTTCTTTCCCAAAGGAAAAACGCTCACTCCCTGCGCTCGCCATAATCTCGCTGAGTTCTATCTGCTCTGACTTTTCAAAGCCGAGTAGCAGAATATTTTCATCAGCAAATGTATTCATGTCGAATTCATACGACATGCGGGCAAACAATCGATCTACATCGTCAAGCATCGACGCAGTGCAATCTTGGTCAGCGCACTGATCTACATACACGGCTCTCTGATTTTTCCATCGGCTGAGTACATTCATATTTGCCCCAATGCATCGCTTTGCAAGATACTTTTACATGATCATTTCTGGCGTTTTACATTTCCAATTACGCCGTCAGTTGCGGTCTAGGCCGAGCAAGCGAAACATCTTGAGAAACGACCCTACTGACTTTATCGGTGCGAGCCGATTACACGCCGAAAGCAGAAAAGGTTTCGTGCACGTAGGCTTACCCTTTAACACTACAGCAATATCATAGCATTTTTGCGGCAAAGGCCCTCTCACCCATAAGTTGCTGATTTTGCGCTAATGCTACAAATTTAAAAAATAAGATGACTTATGCCTCTGAATGGAGTACTTTCTGTCTGAGCCCGCTATTTCCGCTAAGTTTATTTGCAAGAAACCGAGATGCGAACTCTTTCAACGCGTTTGGCGAGACGCTTGAAATCTGGCCGATTCATTATTGTGCCCGGCATCGCGCCTGCAGCGCGGTTAAGATGGCTTCTGAGGTGCGCGGATGCGCTGACATAGGAAACAGGATCGCGCACGCCCAGCCGCCGGTCTTCACGCAAATCATACACACCTGTTTCCGTCTTCGAGTGATATGCAACAGGTGGTATAATTGTTGTGAAGGTCTTCCCTATTGGGGCGTGCAGGGAGCCGTTGAGGCCGCTTGATCGCTTCCCTAGCCGGATGCTTACTGTCACGCTGTGTGCGAACGCTTTCCATGGAAAATATTAAGCAATAGACTGCTCCGCATTATCTTATGTCCCGAGATGGATATCTCAAAGCGCGGCGGGTGCCACTCACTCAAAAGAGCGAAATTTGCTCTTTAGAGGTGGGCCTGTCGGTGTTGGACCATTTGCGCTATGCCTGTCACCCGTGTGGTCAATGATTTTGTGCAGAAACTGAGCTTTGTGTGCTGCTGTGCAAAACTGATCAAAACCCCCGCGTAACAGCCCAACTGCTGCTGAGCGCTACACTGGGTGCGGGCTTGGTATGGAGAGCTGCTACAAGCGCAGCGCAGACCTTGCGTGATGCCATCAGCTGAGGTTATCTGGCTTGGGTTCGTTGAAGGGACGCGGTTTTGGCTTCGGGCGGCGGCGCTGTTTATTGTCAGGGTGTTCGTGTGTTGTGTCCCGAAAACGCTGTGTTTGGGACA